>ENA-OPSA01000013-OPSA01000013.1-human-gut-metagenome-genome-assembly--contig:-NODE-13-length-58410-cov-17.813332_pt1 | contig 58410 bp, 55 predicted proteins | sample MGYA00241804_ERZ501899 | MGnify/ENA primary metagenome ERZ501899 (study PRJEB25962, sample SAMEA2042110) | human gut metagenome | biome: human gut; feature: human-associated habitat; material: faeces...
ATGGAGAGGGCGTAAGACTTGCTTGCAAGCATTCCTTGATGAAGTCGGAATCCCACAAGTCTTTAGCTTGTGGGTAGTTCAACTGTGGAACATGGATTCTGATATCGCCAGAGAGTCACATGAAGGGCGGGCTTAGATGAATATAGCTCATCCAAAAACTCGCTGTTCTCACACCATTGATGAAACATAGAAGTATCTGCTGCAGTTGAATTCTCATTCTTACTGACTACAGTGTCCAAGAATAGTCCATTATATTCATCTAAAAAATCCTTGGCAGATTCTTCATCTTCACTGCTTCCACTCTCCTGACACCACTTCTTGAAGCGGTTGATCATACCTATTGAATGATGTTCAATATATTGCAGAGCAGAGATTGAATCCTGCTCATACCAATCGAGAAGCTGATGCTCCTCTTGAAATCCACTTAGTATCATACCTGTTATCCTTTAAAAATGAATACTAGCGATGGAATGCAGCTCTCTTTACCTGGTTCACTCTCTCAGCCAATGCATCTAACATGTCCTGAGTATAGTCTTCTTCCTTCACATAGGAAAAATGCCCATCATTCACCCAACAACCGCTGATGCCAAAACTGTAAAGAGGAAATTCGTCTCCAGTGAATTCTCTCTGCCACTGTTCTTTATCTCCATTCACTACACGAATACCTATATCCTGCATCAGGTCAATTCCCAACGAAATTGGTTTGTCTTCCTGTATCAGACAAAGAACATCCCCTTCTTTAAGTTGCTCAAAATCTGAGGCTTCCATATCCAATTGTCTGCCTAGTACACGCATGTTATGCTGTATTACATAGGCCGGCATGGAAACAATCTGCTGGGTAGCATAATCCAACTGATAATACGCATTTTTTTCAGCTGAATATAGGGCTCTTCCGTTTTTGAGAGCCTGTTGCTGCTGTAATTCAAACTCTTCCAGCAATTTGCTTTTCCAGCAGGACATGAAGATGACATCAATGCCATCTTCTGTCCTCACTAGAGAAAGTCTTGCGAGAGAGTTATTACAATTTCCATTCTCATCTACATTGCAAATAGGCAGAAGTGGAGTTCGTTGCCCAGAGAGCAACTGCTCCAATACCTTCTGTGGAAGGTCATCTACCATTTCTTGCGAGAGTCCAAATGAAGCTAGAAGCTCATAAGGAATCTCATTATCCTGAAATCTTTCTACCTTAGTCATACCTTATCTAAATTTTTCGGCAAAGGTAATGCTAAAAAATGAATTTTTCCTCCTCTGCATAATTAAACTTTATTTTTAACATATCTATGACAATATATTAACAATAGAACTGCTTTTGTGTTAAAAAATAACTTCAATTCATTTTCTACCTATAAATTCAATCTTTCCATTTACCTTTGCACCCTGTATTATATAAATAAGGTAGAAATGATGAAAAGATTGAAATGGATGATTACAAGCTTGCTCTGGCTGCCCATAAATGTTCTGGCACAAGGATCTGCTGAAGCCGCGAACTATTGGATAGACAAGTACCAAAGTGTCTGCTATCCCTTAAAGAGCATTCAAATCTGCTCAACATACGGAATAAGGTCTGACCCATTCACTGGAAAAAAAAGGAATCATCAAGGCATTGATCTAGTTGCTAAATATGAAGAGGTATATGCCATGTTTGATGGTTTTATCAAAACAGTGGGTTATGATCCTATCGCAGGACATTACATCACCTTGCAGGCAGGCAACTATACATTGAGTTATTGTCATCTCTCTGAAATCTGGGTAAAGAATCAGGAAACGGTATATGCTGGTGATGCTTTGGGAAAAACAGGTGCATCCGGAAGGGCTACCGGCCCTCATTTGCATCTTACATGCCGCCTTCTGGGGAAAATAGAGAATCCCTACCTGCTTCTGACTTTTGTAAGGGACACCCAACAAAGAGCAGTAGAAGCTTTAGACCTGGACAAAAAAGATAAATTAAGTCCGGCGGATTTCTTGAAGCTATATGCCCCACTAGCCATGAGCCAGCAACGTAAATATGGTATTCCATCTTCGGTTATCTTAGCCCAGATGGCCTTTGAAAGTGGATGGGGAACAAGCAAGCTAGCCAAGGAAGGAAATAACTTCTTTGGCATCAAGGCAAGCAAGAGCTGGTTGGAAAAAGGACTACCCTATAGTCTGCATAATGATGATAAGCCAAGTGAGAAATTCTGTAACTTCTCTTCTGCAGAAGAAAGCATGGAATATCATTCCAGGCTTTTAATGGGTGAACGCTATCAGAAATGCCATAAATATGATTCCACTGACCATCACAATTGGCTCAGGGGGATTAAGGCTGCCGGATATGCCACTAATATTCATTATGTCAGATGCTGTGAGAGGATTATCAGCCGATACAAGCTTTTCCTCTTCGATCATCTTGCTGAAAAGATGTGACTCTGCTCAACTACACATTATAATATATATATAACATAAAAGATTAAAATAAGAGCATGAAAAGATTGAAACTATTATTCCTCGGACTTTGCCTGGCAGTGATTTCTGCACAGGCCCAAGTAGTCTTCTCGGAGGACGAGAAGAACTTTGTGGTATCACAAGTGACTACACCAATACAGGATGCAGCGACCACGTTTACTACCAATCATGATGCATCATGTCTAAAATTCAAGCCATCTGGCATTCTGGACAACTGGTTTGTCTCTGCACGAACTGGAGCTGCCGCTTTTGCCGGTTCTCCATCGGGATGCGGTGATCTCTTTGACAGAGTAACTCCCAACTTGGAAATCACCTTGGGCAAATGGCATACTCCATACTTTGGTACCCGTATTGCCTTTGATGGATTCAAGTTCAAGACAGCTAATCTCAACAAGGAAAGATATGAAAACTATCACTTGGATCTGATGGTCAATATATCATCCTTTTATCATAAGGATTATGAGAAAATGCCAAAATGGAACTTTGTTCCTTACATGGGAGCTGGTGTCATCCACAATTCACACCTCCACAAGACAGAGTTTGCCCTCAACTATGGTATGCTATGCAGCTATAGAATAGCTGACAGATTTAGTTTGTCCGCAGAAGTTGGTGCTATTGCCACTGCTCAGAAATTCGATGGCCTGGGTACAGGAAGTTCACTCAGAGATAACCTGTTTCATGCCAACTTGGGACTTACAATAGATATAGGAAAGCAAGGATGGAAGAAAAAACCATTAAAAACGGTCCCTTACTATCATTGCAATGTGCCAAGAGAAGTATCTTCCTATCCTAAGAACAACTATCGAGGCCTCAATGAACTGAGAGAAAGAATAAGGAGCGTAATGGGTTCGGGTGATGTCATACTTGATAAGAATATCGACGTTCCTATCTTGTTCTTTTTCAAAATCAACAGCATTGATTTCGTTGATAACCAACAGAAAATAGAACTATCTGAGATAGCAGCTACAGTGAAGGAATATAATCTCAAAGTAAAAGTCATTGGTGCAGCAGATAGCCGCACAGGCAGTAAAGAGTATAACAGAAAGTTGAGTATCAAAAGAGCTAAGTATATAGCCAAGCTGCTGATTGATGCTGGTGTACAAAAGGAAAAGCTACAAGGTGTGAGCCATGGAGGAATTGATATATATAAGCCATACACGGCCAATCGCCATACATGTGTCATTTTATCCAAAGACAATTCATCACTGGAAAATAAATAGGATATGACTCTACTCAGAAGAAATTCCAATTTTGGGAGCTATGATATCGCTCCCCAGCTACAGGCTACCCTGAATGCCAATGGCATGCAAGCACATCTCTCTCAAACTCCATCAGGTGAGATGCAGCTTATAACCCTTGCACACAACTCCTCCACCCCAAGATACTACACCTTGACGCAAAGTCAGGTTGAGAATCTCAGATCAGGTGGAACCAATTCATTTAACCGAAAGGCATACGAGACGTTCACATCCATCGTGAAGAACGATTATTATATGCCCAATGCATGGGTAACGGCCAAGAATGCCAATTCTCCTGTTAATATGGGGCAATGGGGGCACACCATCATGGATGGAGAATATGGTTATAGAGAACCCAAGTTCCATCCTTTCATGGGAGCAAAATACGGAAAATTCAATTCCTTCATGGATAGACTTTCATTGCTTCCGCAAAGAGGCTACCATGTACGACGAATCGAAGGAAGACCTTTTTTCGCTTCTTCTGCACCGGTTGTAGTTGACCGTCCTGATGGAAGGCTGAAACCAGGAGAGCTTAAAAGTGGAGCATACGGCTTTTATGATAAAGGCACACAGGTTGCCGACCCTCTTCATAACTTGGAGATTCATTCTAAGCCAAGAATGCTGGCTCGTCCAAAAGGACTGGCAGAACCTTTGGACAAAGCCATGGGATCCACTCTTTATGCTACACCAGAACTTTTCCAACATATACTCGCTTCCCATGGAGTTGTCATTGATGATAAGAACAAGACATTGACCATCAAGTCTTCTTCCGTCAACAAGAATCTACAATACGACCTTTCCAATGAGGAACTCTCCAAACTCATGGCGAAGAATTTCAAGGATACAGGCAAGCAAGGTAACAACGGCAAAAATGTGGTGTCCATAGACGAGCGCCTCTCTATAATCAATAAGGTGATTGAAAAAGACTTTGCCGGCAAAATCACTCGGCAGATGCTCAACTCCAAGGACTATGTTGATATCAAGCTCAAGCCTGAGGCAGAGAAGGAGATCTTTATCGCTCAAGATGCAATGAATGCTCATCAAAAGCATATCGATATCATTACATTGGGACATCAGCGAACAGATTATCATACAGGTTATATTGACAGATGGAACTCCATAGGTGTCGTCGATGGCAGAATGCTCACTGAAAATAAGGCTTTCTACCTTCCTGTCAAGGATGGCAGAAGAGTAAGCGTAGGAGAAATCCAAACCTACCCCACTCACGATGGGGAGAAGACTTCATTCAGAATGACAGCTGTCATCAATAATGAGGTGATGAGTCATGAGATTTCCAAGGAAGACTATATCAAGTTCATCAACTATGATGATGAGCATCGCCTGGAACTCTTTGACAAGGTGTTTGATGAGGTGAAGATAAAAGACGCCAGCAATGGCAAGAATGAAGACCATATTCTATCGGGAAATCTGGAAACGGCTAAAGGTGTAGTGAGCATGCATGGTAACTATAGTTTGACAAGTGACAACACCAAAGCACTCATTACCTCTGCCATGGTATGGAAGGATCAAATCTCAGGCAACTATCTCTTGAACCTGCGCGATTCCAGCGATGTGGGCATGTGGGCTTTCAAGATTTCCGAGAAACAGTATCAGGACTTCAGAAATGCTACTGACGACGGGAGAGCCAAGATGCTTACCCAACTTATACCTATAACGGATGATAAGGGTAATAAACTGACTGTTGTTAAGGAACTCAAGCTTCCACAATCTCATGCAGAGCAGAACTTGAACTCCGGTTATAGCAATGAGCGAATAGCCAACCTTCTCAAACAAAGAGGCCTTTCTGTGGATTCATTGTCACAGGAGGACATCAAAAAACTCATCCTTTCAGAGAGCAAGTCACTGGGAGACATCTCTCTTTCTGACCTTCAGAGAGAAACCAAGCTAACTCTCCTTGGTGATGCCAAGGTAAATGGTGAGGGGCTTGAAAATCTCAAATCAAGCAAGGAGTGGAGAAGAAGTGGTGAACATGGAAGAGCCACGGAAGTCAGTGACATTGCCGTGGAACGTCTCAAAGATGCTGACGGAAAGGTAATTGAGGGTAAATACAAGATGTCCGCTGTCATCGATGGCAATGTATTCTCTCACGAGATTACCCAAAAGGAATATAATAAGTTCCTGGCGGTAAATGATATGCAACGCATGAAGCTCTTTGACAAGATTTTCCCTGAAGTGAAGATGTGTACAAAGGAAGGACATGGGTTCAACTTGGGAGCAGCAATATTGGCGGCAGTGACAACAGGCTTGGACGTAGCAGCCAGTCTATCAAGACCAGCCATGCCACGTCCTGACATTTACGAGCATAAAGGTGTCTATTTCAAGCCCGGGGTAGTATCCCCAGCGGAAGTGGCAGCTGCCAAATTTGAAAATTTCAATTATGAAGCGGCCATGTCACGTGGAGAAGGAAGGGGAATGGGCATATAGCCCATCTCCCCAAAATCAAGTAAAAGTAGTACTATTCATCAATATCATATGCATAACTTCGAAACAAATGCCTATCCCAAGGTGAAACTACGTCCATGCTGTCGATACATTCTGCTCACTAACCTGCTCTTCATACCATTCATATTGGGATGCATATGGATGGGGCATCATCTCACTAAACTTGAGCATTGGATTTTCTATTCCTTTGCCATCTTTGGGATATTGATGTCTGTGCTGGCTACCCTGTCCCAACTGGTGACAAGTTACACAATAACTTCAGAGCAGATAATTATAAGGAAGGGTTTGGTGGCAAGAACAACTCACTATATTGAACTCTATCGTGTAGTGGATTATGAGCAACGTCAAAACCTACTACAGCTATTGGTCGGTATCAAAACGGTCATCATCCTTAGCAGAGACCGAACCAATGGCTGTCTCAAACTGGTGGGAATCAAGGCAAGGAAGGATATTGTCGGAGAAATCCGGCGCAGAGTTGAGTTTAATAAAAGGAAAAAGGGAATTTATGAAATTACAAATTAAGAAAAAGCTGCTTCTGACAGGCATATTCATTTTTTCCGTCTGGATCAAAGGTTATAGCCAAGGGGTAGCAACCTCCAATCCCCTCCAATATGCTGCCATACAAAAAGGAGAAGCTAATGTAAGTGCCAAAATAAAAAGTCAAACTGACAATATGAATGATCTTGCAGGCGTACAGGGATCGATGGTAAAGGATGCTGCCACCATGAAAAAATGGGAAAAGCAGTATAATGCCTATCTCACAACAGCCAAGGGCTACGCAGAGAAAATAGCTGCAGCAGCCACTCTGTATCAAGATGGCATGCAGACACTCACCTATTTGTGGGAGATTGACCAAGCCAGAAAAATCAATCCAGAAGGTGTATTCGCCTCCATGAGCATGAATAATCTCTACATGGAAACTGTGGCAGAGTTTACTAAAGCCTACCGCATCTTAAATAAGGTCATCAAAGCAGGCGGTAAAGAGAGCATGCTCAATGGTGCTGAGCGTACGATGCTCCTATGGCAACTGAGCGAGGAACTAGAAGTGTTGAACAAAAAACTTCGCAGCCTTGCTCTTAGTGTCTGTATCTACAATTTTGAGGATGTGTGGAACAGAGCCATAGCTGGGAAAATCGAAAAGACAAATGGTATGATAGCCTCAGATGCCATCAGACGACATAGTAAGGCCATGAAACAAGTGACAAGATTCTATCGTATGAGGCAAGAACACAAACCATGGTTCCAATAAAATGCATGAGCTAATGAATAGATATATTTTGATTTGTGGAACACTCCTGCTTTTTCATACTCAGGCAAAGGCATGGGTCGGTGGAGACGCAATTAGAGCCGGTATGTTCTATACTTATGCAAAACAGGCAAAGCAAACGCTTATAGCCCAGGATGCTGCCATGACACTTAACCTGTCGGGGCATAAATTCCTAAGAGAAGAGGTGGAGGAAATCACTGATTTTCAAAAGCAGTTCAATTCTTATCTGGATAGCTTTGGAGACATTCTAAGTATTGCAGCCGAGACTTATGGCATCTATTATGAGGTGGATCAGGCGTTCAAGAACATCAAGCAGCTGAAAGCCACATCATCCGATTGTCCTGCTAATCTCATAGCTGTAGCAGTATCAGAAAGGAAGAACAACATTTATACGGAGGTGGTCGAGACTGGTATGCAAGTGGCAGCAGACATCAAACTTCTTGTTCCTTTGAATAAAGACAAGGATAAGAATGCGAAGATGACTGTCAAGGAAAGGATCGAATGCATGAGTAATGTCAGAAGAAGTCTCCGTGCTCTGAACTATAAGATGAGAAAGATGAACAGACTCATTTTCTTCACCACGCTCATGGATTCCTGGTATGAACTCAGGGGCAATCCTAGGAAAACCAGAAGCATGACAGAAATTGTCACGGCATGCCAGGAACGTTGGAAACAAAAAGCCAATAGTGTAAAATGTAACAAGTAAATACAACAATGGAAGAATCAAAAGAGTTACAAGGAACCTATACCCTGTTTAGGGCTGTCATCTATGTGACTTTGCTCCTGGAGTTCTTCATGTATGCCTTCAATCCCGAAGATTTGGATTTCTTGGGAGGCATCATAACAGGATTACATCGCCAACTTCAGCACCTGTCTGTATATCAGTTCCTGCCCTATAGTAAACTGGTGACCCTCATCATGGTCATTATTACCTGCATTGGTACAAAAAATAAGAAGCAGATTGAGTATGATGCCAAGAAAATGGTTATCTGGCCTATATCCTCAGGCCTTCTGATGGTTTTGCTGTCTGTTGGTATCTACTATTGGGATTGGCACTTCAAAATAGGCTTACTTAGTGGTAACATTTGGGTATATATGCTATTGTCAATTGCCGGAACGGTTTTGACACAGGTAGCACTTGACAATATATCCAAGTACTTCAGAAGCGGCATGCTCAAAGACCGATTCAACTTGGAGAACGAGAGTTTCGAGCAATCCACTGAGTGTGTCTGTAATCCTTTTTCCGTGAACATACCGATGCGTTTCTACTATCAGGGGAAATTCCGTCATGGCTGGATCAACATCATCAATCCTTTCAGAGGAACCTGGGTAGTGGGAACCCCTGGTTCTGGTAAAACATTCTCTGTTATAGAACCTTATATTAGGCAGCATTCCAGTAAAGGGTTCTCGATGGTGGTGTACGATTATAAATTTCCGACCCTGGCCACCAAGCTATATTATCATTATAGAAAGAATAAGGAACAGAAGAAAATCCCGGAAGGGTGTAAATTCCGTATCATTAACTTCGTAAACGTAGAATACAGCTGTAGAGTAAATCCTATCCAGCAAAAGTATATAGGCAATCTGGCTGCAGCTCAAGAAACGGCAGAAACACTAATAGAATCTCTCCAGAAAGGTCAAAAGGGCTCAGGTGGTGGTAGCGACCAGTTCTTCCAGACATCAGCCACCAATTTCCTGGCCGCATGTATCTATTTCTTTGTCAACTACGGCAAGAAACCATACGATGAATACGGTCATGAACTGGATGCTGAGTATAGCGAAGACCCAGAGACTCATCATAAACGACTCACAGGACGAGTATATGCAAAAGGCTGCCTGGGACAGATGGATAAACTGGTGGAGCCAGCTTATTGGAAAGGCCAGTACTCCGACATGCCTCATGTACTCTCCTTCTTGAACCACTCTTATGAGGAGATTTTCGAGGTTCTGGTCACCGACCCCGAAGTATATCCCCTTTTGGGACCATTCAAAACGGCTTTTGACAACAAGGCTATGGAACAGTTGGAAGGTATGATAGGTACGCTCCGAGTGCAGACATCGCGCCTTGCCACTAAGGAAGCCTATTGGGTTTTCAGTGGAGATGACTTCGACTTGAAGGTCTCTGACCCGAAGAATCCAAGCTATCTGCTTATCGCCAACGACCCAGAAATGGAGAGTATCATCGGTGCACTGAATGCTTTGATTCTCAATCGTCTGGTAACCCGAGTGAATAGTGGTCAAGGCAAAAACGTCCCTGTGAGTATCATCGTGGATGAGCTGCCGACGCTCTACTTTCATAAGATTGACAGACTTATCGGTACAGCTCGAAGTAATAAAGTAGCCGTCACTCTCGGTTTTCAGGAGTTACCTCAGCTTGAAGCTGACTATGGCAAGGTGGGTAAAGACAAGATTATCACTACCGTGGGCAATGTCATCAGTGGTTCCGCCAGAAGCAAGGATACCTTGGACTGGTTATCTGGAGACATCTTCGGAAAGGTAGTCCAACTCAAGAAAGGTATTACGATTGATAGAGACCGTACTTCCATCAATCTCAATGAGAACATGGACAGTTTGGTACCTGCCTCAAAAATCAGCGATATGGCATCCGGTTGGATCTGCGGACAGACTGCTAGAGACTTTACCGTAACCAAAACCGGCAAGAATGGCTCTATGAATATCCAGGAGGCCGAGGAGTTCAAAACCTCCAAGTTCTTCTGCAAAACGAACTTCAACATGGACGAAATCAAGGCAGAAGAAGAGGACTATAAGAACTACCCTCTTCCTATATATTACAACTTCAAGTCCACGGATGCCAAGGAACGAATTCTCTACAATAACTTCAATCGCATTGACCAGGAAGTAAAGGATATGATCAAGAAGATACAAACAGAATTCGGCAAATTAGAGAAAAAGGAATCTTCTCCTACTAAAAAACAATGAATATAAGACTGCGAGAAGGTTGCTGACTTGATAGTCAAGTCAGCAACTTTCTTTTTGGTATGCTCGGCATGAGCTTAATCTAATGGGTGCAAGTCCCTAACAAGCCCTAATAGCGGGAATTGTATAGCCAACAGCAAGGGTGTCCACTGCGAGGTGGAATCTGAAAGAAGCTGGCGGCAAACATCTGACCTAACGTACAGAAACTTCATATAAGGCATTTGACCATGGATGAGATTGCTAAACAAATCAAAGTCCTATAGCTATTCGGAATGGTTGGTGTAAATGAAGTGGGTATAAGATGGAAAGAATAAGCCCTTATCCGAGGAGGTCTCACGGACATGACGATTAGTTGCCTTTACGAAAGTCATGGAGTAAAGCTTGCTGTGAGAAGTCAGCAGATGCCATAGTAGTGGAGTTCTCGATAACGCTCCATGAAGGGCAGAACCTATGAATTAAACGATAGTAATTGAAACGTACCTTATGAAGGAAAGAATGCAGAAAACATTGGCAGAAGTCAAGGGCTGCCCACAGAAAGATAGGACGGAATCCGAAGGATATGTGGGAGTGCAGACCTTCATGTGGATATGTGAAGACAACATCGTGGAAGTACCATTCGACAAGGAACACCTATTGGAGCGCATCATCAGTCCTGATAACCTACTCAAAGCCTACAAGGCTGTGCAGCGTAACAAGGGCTGTAGCGGTATCGACAAGATGTCATGTGAGCAAATGCTCCCTTGGCTCTTGGCTAATAAGGATGCCCTAATCCGTTCCTTGCTTGACGGTTCATACCGTCCGAACCCAGTAAAAAGGGTAGAGATACCCAAAGACAATGGCAAGATGCGCCTGTTGGGCATCCCCACGGTTATAGACCGTCTGGTTCAACAAGCCATCAACCAGACCCTAACTCCCATCTATGAGCGTCAATTCTCTCCAAGAAGCTACGGCTTCCGTCCGAGAAGAGGCTGCCATGATGCCCTAAGAGGTGCTCAGAAAATAATCGATGATGGCTACATTTATGTGGTTGACCTCGACTTGGAGCGTTTCTTCGACACAGTGAGCCATAGTAAACTCATAGAAATCCTCAGCCGCACGATAAAGGACGGTAGGGTGATAAGCCTTATCCACAAATATCTCCGCAGTGGTGTGATGAACAAAGGTATGTTCGAGGCAAGTGAGGAAGGCACTCCCCAAGGAGGACCGTTAAGTCCGCTTTTGAGCAACATCATGCTCAACGAGTTGGACAAGGAACTCACAAGCCGAGGTCTCCCTTTTGTTCGCTATGCCGACGACTCGATGATATTTTGTAAGTCCAAGCGTGCAGCCAAGCGTGTGAAGGAATCCGTAACCCGATTCATCGAAGGAAAACTTCATCTGAAGGTGAACATGGACAAGACGGTTGTATCTTATGTGCAAGGCGTGAAATACCTTGGCTATTCCTTTTATGTAATGAAAGGCAAATGCCAACTCACGGTACACCCAAAAGCCAAATCCAAGATGAAAGCCAAACTCAAGGAGTTGACTTCCCGAAACAATGGTTGGGGATATGCCAAGAGGAAGCAAAAACTTGAAGAGTACATAAGGGGATGGGTAGGTTACTATCACCTTGCCAACATGAAACGTTTCCTCATGGAAACTGACGAGTGGCTAAGGCGACGGCTACGTATGTGTATATGGAAGTCGTGGAAGAGGGTGAAAACGAGAATTGCCAACTTGGTAAAGTGCGGTATTGACAAATACCAAGCTTACATGTGGGGCAATAGTCGTTTGGGGGATTGGCGCATAGCTGGCAGTTACATACTAAGTCGTGCGATAACCAACGAAAAGTTGAGCATGGCAGGCTATGCTACATTGATGGGTTCATATATCGAATGGCACCCAAAATAGGAACCGCCGTATGCGGAACCGCATGTACGGTGGTGTGAGAGGTCGGAAAACGAAAGTAGGAGAAAAACTACTTCGTTTTCCTCCTACTCGATTCATCTACCTTTTACCTTAATTCCTTTGATGTTTTAATTCTTCTTGCCCCAATATGATTTGCGGTTCCTTATACTGTTGTAGTTGCTGAGTCCGGAATATACAATAGTATATTTTCTAGGATTGGATTCCCAATCACATTCTCTCTGCAAATACATAGGTATGCCATCTATGTAGAGAATGGCATTTGCCTTGTCGTAGGACCACTTGCCACCAGCATGGAAACCTGCAGTAATCTTATGACCACTACCCAGTGTCATGCTTTCAGAACTGCACTGCTGACCAAATTTATACTCCAGGGTGATATTCTCCCAGGTTCCCTTCAATTCACTTTCGAGAATGGTAAGCTGTGGCACATCACCATATCTCTCAGGCATAATGACTGGCCAGCCATCCTGTGTCCATCGAATGGAACGTACTTGTCCCATCATAAGGGCGTTTGAATATGGATTGCCATTTACACCTGCCGGCAAACGACCTTGTGATGAAAAATACCAGTTACCTCCTCCATCATCAAAGACAGCACAATGAGAGATTCCTACCCAACCTGGACTATTGTTGAACTTGTACGGATGTGTCAGAATTGGATATGCCTCCCCACCCTTGTTGGTACAGTCTCTGCCATCCTTGCCATAGTAGGGACCTTCTATATTCTTGGCTCTCAGCACACGAGTGTTGTAAGCCACAGAAAGTTCATCGTAGGCCAGAAAAAGATAATAGTAGCCATTGTGATATATGATCTCCGGAGCTTCAGATGCCTGCCAGCGACTATTGATATTGCGAGTATAGATACGTTTGCCATACTTGCTGATGTCTCCCCATGGGTCACCGATATTCTCATAAGGCATACCTGTATTCGGGTTCAGGCGCATGGCAACAATACCAGAATGCCATGAACCGTAGATGAGGTAATGCTTGCCATCAGGGCAGATGATATATGACGGATCGATGGCATTATACTTGAAATATGCATTCCAGTCACCTTGACCGTTTCTTCCCCAGTTGAACCCATGGTCAGTGGAAGAGCAAGCCACCATGCCCTTGTCTGTCCAATGGTTGCTTGCCGGATCGGAAGTTTCCATCATGCCAATGAATGCTCTTTCTGTCCAGGTGTTGTCAAAATTGGCTGCATCGGCATATAAGCCATTGCCGATGTAATTATCAACCACGATGCAATAGTACATTCGGTACAAGCCATTTCTCACCTTGCGAGCACATGGCGCCCAAAATCCATAACGAAAATGCTTGATAGCAGGAAGGCCCTCCTTTGCTCTATATTCATTCACCTTGGTTGCCACCCAAGAAGGCTGTCTTCTCATGGTGGAGCCTACCCAAGTCCAGTTGATCAAGTCCTTGCTCTTACGGCAGAAGAAATGGCCATGTCCATCCAAACTGTTACCATAAGAGGCATCAGTCTGATACATGTAATAGTAGCCGTCATCAGCCTTCATGACTGTAGGGTCATGCACGTTGGCTAAATTCCAACTGCCACGCTGGTCCCAACCTGCCATTGATGCATAATCATCAATATACGAAGGAGGTGTGTAAGTACTAAGGCGACCTGAAGAAGCTCTTGTTGTCAACTCAGTTTCAACCTCTGCTGCAGGAGCTAGTTGCTGCTCCAAACTGTCGGTACAACCTGACATGATGCCAAGCAGTATAACCGCTGTCATTAAAACATTCTTTTTCATTGGTTACTTTCGGTTTATATGAAATTGTAATTGTTTATTCTCTTGCTAATCCGTAATCAAGCATCGACTTTTCAAAGCTTTCCTTTTTCAGAAAATACGTTTGGTGACGGCAAAATTACGCCAAAAGAGGCTAAGTATGGTGGATTATATGTAGGATTTTAGTGGATTATCTGATTCTTTTCGGAAAAAGGCTGTTTTGTGCAACTAAAAATTACAGTTCATATTATCAGGGAGTTTTTGTTTTGATTAATAGATAGATGTCATGGAAGTAACGATAACCAAAAAAGCCTCCGGGACAATCATAACCCGAAGGCCATTATTCTATTTCTTCAATACTTTTTTCACATCTGTATGACCATCTGAGTAAGTGGTCTTCACGATGTTCAAACCTGGCTGAAGAGTCTGTACCTCATTACCTTTCAAGGTAAAAATACGAGTAGAGAGTACAGATGCAGCTTCTGTAAAGTCACATACGCCTGTAGTCTGCCCATCTGTATCGCCGAAGGAAACAGATCTTGACTTGCTTACACCTGAGCCATAAGACACCTTGAGAGTTGCACCGGCAGCTGCTGTTACATAGTTCTTCACTTCAGAAGCATCATTAGCCTTATAAGTATAGTATTTCGATGGAACGAAATACTCGTTGTTACCACTCTTGCTCTGTGCATCCGAAGAACCTTCACAACCCTTCAATGTGATATTGTAGTCTTTATAACTGCCACTAATCTTGCAATCCCAAGGCTTCTTTTGGGTAGCAGCAGTAGCATAAACACTATTCTCCACATAGATGTTGTTCTTGTAATCTGCACCAATGCATTGAACTACCCACAAGCTAAAGAACATAGCGCTTACCTGTCAATATTATATTAACATTTTGCTGAACATTTCCAGAAAACAGCAAGAAAAAAGCCCCGATACGTCTCGTACCAGGGCTTCGAGCTCTTTAACAATGTATATGAAACAATCAATCTTTACTAGAAAGAGATTGCTCTAAAATCCTCTTTAATCTTGCCGACACAAGCAGACAGGCGTTGATAGTTTTTTTCTCCGGCTTTCTTCACACCGCTGATATATTGTCGCATGAGCGATGGGTTGATGCCAGCACGGCGGGCAATATCAGACGCATTGAGATATGAAAAGTAATTGAAGAATGATTGAATATCGTACTTGTAGATAAAATCTACTTCCGGCAAATCATCTTCAAACTCCCTAGCCTCCTCGTAGCAATCAAGCAAATCCTGCTTTGCCTCCTCTACGGTACGTCCCACAGAGTTGAAATGCCCCTTGTTTATCGCATCTTCTGTATGACACCAATACGAACCATCAGATGCTTGTTCTACTGTAACTAAAACCTTTCTTTTCTCCATACATTTATATTTTTAGTAAAAGAGCTCCACAAATAAATCCACACATGGCTCATAGATTGGCAGGGGCTATTCCCCTGCCAAATTTTTAAGCACTTTTATAGCAGTCCCTTTGGCCACCTCCTTGCAGTGCCTAGGCACATAATCGTAAGCGCCAGTCTTGGGATTGATCCATTTGTCGTGTTTTGAACCATGTTGAGACAGGATGCATCCCGCATCTCTCAGTCTCTTCAGTAATTCTGATTGTTTCATTATTTGTAAGAGCTCTTTGTCATTTCGACTCTGCAAAGGTAACAAAAAAGCAACTAACCACCAAATATATAGGTAGCATTTTTGTTACATTAACTAAGATTTAACATTTATGCCTACATAATTAATATTCAAAGAAACAAAAAATGACTCATAGTATAGGCATGCTCTCACACAAAAAGAGGCGAGAGCATACCAAATATCTGAAACAAAAGAACTTAAAATACTACATTTCACTCCAATGCTTTGAGAACCTCGTTTCACTCTGGTTGTCCAAATACTCTTGCAAGAACTTAAATGGGAAAGGATAAGTCATCAGCTCATTCCATTGGCCAAAGCCCACAGCCAGCATATTCTTCAACTCCTGAATATCTTCCCATATACGCTCTTGATGATCCTTTTTCAAAATACAGATACGCCTTACATGGGGAACCTTACCTATCTTGAAGGTAGCACCTGTATTGAAATTATCGGAATTATAACCAGATATGTAAGAGTAGGACTCTGATCCCTCCCCATCAAGACCTTCTTCCTTCCATAAATGAAATCCCATCAGACCGCGCAAGAATTTGTGGTTCGTACCCGCACCCTTTCTCTTAAACACGCAAATTGTTTTGTAATCTGGATCAGTCCCTTCAATAATCTTGCCATAGGTATCATCAATTTGCTTGGCATCCAAGATAGGAATCTCTTCTGTATCAATGATCAGATAAGCATTTCCCTCCTTCTCCATCATATGATAATCATGATTACCTTTCATTTTGAGAAGAGCAGACAAGCCCATTATAGAGGCAACAAAGGTGTCATAATCCTCTCCAAATCCATCATCAAAGCCATAAGGCTCAAATGCCATAGCTTTTCCCTCACACAACTTCAAGGATGCTCCATATACAACCTCCTTTTTTTGTTTAAAAAGCCAGAATTTCCAATTCCCTGCGATGGCAGCCATTTCTGATGGCATACAGCCCTTGACAATGCTATCCTTGACCAGCAGTTCCATCAGGATTCTCGTAGCCTTAGCCTCTGGCACATCATCCTCCTTGCCTCCACCATGATGAATCATGTGCTGGAAGGCAATACCACTCTCATACATACGCTTCACAGACTGCGAATAATGAGTTTCATCACCTATCTCCTCACATAACTTTAACAGCATATCCACCTTACCACCTCGCTTGACAACACTCACAACGTTCCCCATGGCGGCAAGCACACTCGCCTTGAATTGATCAACCTGCTTTTTTGAATCATCCGTGCCAAAAGGATCCTCCACAAGAATGGTCTTTCCCTGAAAGTATTCTTTCAACAGCTTTTCAACATTCTCCTTCGGATGACTCTCAAAGTAATCCAAAACCTGATGGTCGGAAAAATCAACTGTCAGCATACCATCAAAGAGCTTATTTACGTTTTCAATTACCTGGCAGATGACAAACAATCGGCTGTGATTGTACGTATCCTTGTTCCAAGGCCAATAAAGAACAGTGTTGTGAGAAGAAGAGAAGCGCTTCTTCTTGATGTAAACCTGGTCCAAACGATAATCACCTTCATTCAGCTTTTTGAGTATAACCGGCTTCAGATATTCTCCAAGCCATAACTCACCCTCCATTTCCTTCCCCACCAGGAAAACACAGTTACTATACGCCTGCAACTGCTTGAAATCCTTAGGATGTGAAAACGAGGTAGTTCTGGCAGCCAGATTCATATACTTATTCACCTCCAACTTCAAGCAAACCAGTTCCTTCAACCTTTTGGATACCCCAAAGTTCTGATCATCACAAACCAGCAACATGCCATTGTTGTACATCATGCCACCCTTGCCCTTCTTTCCGAGGGCATTGATTGCAAGCGATACGATAATGCGCTGCTGCAGGAATTCATCATACCCATGCAGATCATCTGACTTGCAAGCCACATCCTTCTGAACTTTCAGACTTTCCATCACCAGCTTCTCATCGCCCTTCTCCACCAGCACGAAAAATCGCGTATAGCCGTCTCTGCTGCTAAAAGGTTCATACTTTGCATATATGCCTACTACCGACAAAGATGGCGTGTCAGAGAGTTGTTCGTAAGAAAGATTCTTGCGCTCACGATCTCTCGTTTCCATCCTGTAAGATACAATGCCATACTTGGCAAAGAATGCTTCTCTGTTCCATGACACCATAAGCCTGTTGGTTGTCACAGGCAACTTCAATATCTCTTCTTTTGAAATATGCTCTATCTTTTTTGCCATATAACTACTTATTAAAAAATTATCTTTCAATTAAACCTTTAATTCGCATGATAGCATCATGCTGGACATGTCCATCCTCATCTATCACTCCGCAGATCTCATACCTGTCCATCGACTCAAATGGCATCTTGAGCATGTTGATTGTATAAAGCGGACACCCCAGACGATTCACCTTTTCCTGACGCTTCTCTGCAGTAGGCATGTCTCCATCCCTGTCCAAATGCTCTATGGACGGATTCATATTCTTCACATCAAATGCCACCTTATAGGAACCATCCGGATTCAGAACCACAAAATCGGCCAACTCATAATCCCGGTCCTCCAGATGCGCAAACTGCTCCTCTCTGCAATCCGTATAGCGAAGAACAAGTGCCTTGAAAGCTTCCTCACCAATTTCGCCGGCATAATCAGCCATCAATATCTCCGGATGCAGGATAAGACCATCAGAACTCCAACCTGTAGCATATCCATTGCTTTCAAAATGCTCATGGATAACTTTATTTTTCATCAATACATCCAATCTTACAGATGAAGGAGATACTGGATGCTGGCAGAAAGATCCATCCTCATCTCTTTCCCAATTGCCATAACACTTTCTCAGGAAAGGAACCATCATGGCCTGTTCCTCAAGCTCCTGCAAGGAAGCCACCACAGGATTACGGATAATGGCCTGCTTGTAGTACTGATTCATGATTTGAGCCCTCTTGACGTAATAAGGAATCGACAAATCTTCACTCCCATCCTCTAAATTCTCATATTCCACCTCATAAGGATGTGGAGTGAAGAGTAAAGCCTTCTCCCTCATTTTACGCAATTTGCATTGAGCAGCCTGGGAATCATTATGCAGTTTGACCTCTTCAGCAGAAGCATGACTATCACCGCCGATCTCAGTATGCCCCTGAATATAACTGCTCAAAGCCTTGAATTCCTTGGTGTGTGACTTGTCACCCAAATCACCCATAAAGAATTCCGTCATCCCCTCATCATACAGAACGTAGGTAGACAGCGGTTTGTTTTTAGTTCTGCATATTCTTCCCACAGCCTGCTCGACCATTGTCTGAGCCCAGGCTGCCTTGTCCATGGCCACAGCATCCTCCCTGAAACGGATACACTTCTTGGAAATTGCCTCTTCCAACCAGTGCCCCACCTGATTCTGAGTCAGCCAACTTCTCTCGTTGAGCATCATGAGCGACATCATAATCCGGTAGAGACCAGCATCAAAAGCCTGCTCCTGACTATCATCATTGAAAGAGATATAAGAGGTGGGACTCTGGAGATATACAGCATCCCAGTCCTTCTTCAGTTCATGTTCATCCTCCTCCCAGTTGTCACCCCTCTCATAATCAATACCTTCCGGTATCTTATACTGGAGATTGGCACCCGCCTTGAAACTACCGTAGGCCGTCACCAGCATCACCTTGGAAATGCTGCCATCACTCAATCTCTTCAAAACCTTGTCTTCCACGTCCTTTAAACTGTTGGACATGAACAGATGCTCATTCTGCCAATCAGGTAAACCACTCTCAAAGACATCCTCCACATGATCATCATTTTTCATCTTCTGCTTGTAGGATCCGTCAATCAGACAAGCGATAACGTTCTTCTGCTTCTGGTAGGTTTGAGCAGCTCTATTCTGGAAAAAGAGCATACTGTGAATATCATCATGCACGTAGAAACAGTGATAAGCCTCGATGAACTGAAAGAAACGATAGAACACAAAAACTGCTTCATCAGCATTGGAAGCCTGACGGAAGATTTCTCTTCTGGTCAGCTTGAACCATCGGTCAACCAGTCCTTCCTCAACAGCATCTTCACAGAACATCTGCTTATATTTCTCAGGTAGGGTCATGTGTTCCTTGCGGCTGTCCTTGAACATATAATGCTCCAGTGGCACAACCTCTACCTGATGACGGCTAGGATACGTAGCTTCAACAAGCTCCTCAAACTTCCTGCTATCCTCTCTGTCCAAAAGATGAACTTTCCTGCCCAAAGCCGACATCAGATACTCTATATCAAAGTTACTGATCACAGATTCGCTTGAAGCCGTAGCAGAACAGAGTACCACAGCCACCTTGTCAGAAACCACCAGATCATACAGTATTTTCTCAGGCGTGGAGCTAATCTCCCTGCAAGAGAGCCTTACCCGGTGAAGACTGTCTCTTTCATCAAGCTCCTCCTGATATAACCGGCAACCATGCATATAGAAGGAATCGTCCTGAACCTTATATTTCTTGCCATCTACCTTAATGGTCAGATTCTTGCGGTTGGTGTAGTAATCCAGAAGTTGCTGCTCAAAGAACTTCTCTGAAACCACCTCAAAACGAGCCAGAAACGAATGGATTTCACCTTCCACCGTAGGCCACCCCAAGTATTGTTCCCTGTCATCGGTCTCATTTTTGAAAGCATCCTGCCTCTTCAGGAAAGCCTCTCTGACGCAACCACTCAGGAACTTCTTCACCGCCACAGTATTGCTTTCCGAGAGCTTGAGGAACTTATCCAAGGAAATCACCATGTCATACTTCCCAGACAGTTCTTCCTCATTCTCAGCATGAGCCAATATGAAATTCTTCTCACCAGCCCGATAGCAAATGAAGGACCGAGCGTGTTCCTCTCCACCACAAATCTCCAACTTAAAGGTAGGACCGGCAAAGAACACACCACGTCGATAACTGCTGTAATCCTTCGTATCTGCCAGAAAGATGTTCTTGTAAGGCAGTATATCCCCCATCTTCCGCTTCCAATTATCCTGACAAATTTTCTGAGCCTTCTCCAAACTTTCCTTCAAAAGAGTCCCATCATATCTCTCTGTAAGGGTATCCATGGCTGATAATAAGCGCAAATACTGCAAATAGCCATGATATCCCTTGCCATATTTGTTGAAGCCTGCAGACTTTCTGCAAGCCTGACCAATGATGACATCACGCATGGCTACTGCTGCCTGATCAGACTCATCAAACAGGATTAAGGTCTTCTTGTCACAGAAATCTCTGATACTGACACTTTCCGACAAAATAGGATCAATACCAAGCATCGCCTTATGAACGGTCATCAGAAATACCTTCCTGCTGGCGTAGTTAACCTGCGGATAGACTCTCTCCAATGAAGGAAAACGACTCAGTATAGTCTTCACACCCACTTTCTTCACTTCTCCAGTAATAAGCAAATGCTTCTTGTAGTTGGCAAAGAAATCCCTGACAGCATATCTCAGCCGGCTCTCTTCTGCCTGTATCTGCTCTAGCAGAGAAGCATTCTCAGAATCATCTTGTAGTATGGACACCAAAGCATTCATGCACTTAGCCAATTTCTCAACCTGCGCCAATCTGTTTTCCAACACAGCCACAGAAACCTTCTTCTTCCGCTGCTGCTCTATCTGATATCCCATTTCGCCCAGCAATTCCTGAAGACTTCCGGACCTTACTGCCTTCAAGATAACCTCCGTGTTGTTCTCTATTACAAGCTTCTCACTCAGCTTAAGACAACCAGGCTGATCGATAAACTTCTCAATCTCGCGATTCATACCCTCTATGAGCTTGTTCTGAACACACAGAATGATGATGCGCTCAAAATGCTTGGGATAATATTCACAGGTGAGTTTACCAATGGTATATGACTTGCCACCACCCGTTGCCAAGTCACAGATGTAAAGCCCAGGATGAACATACTGCTTGAATATCTCCTCCACATGGGCACTCAGTTCTTGCTTTTTATCTTTCATACAAAATATTTTTAAATCGTCCACAAAATTACGAGCTTTCTGTGCAGTGTATCTGCACAGAAACAAAAAAAGCACAAAAAAAAGAAACAACACATATAAAACACCCACAAGTCTCTAGATTGTGGGTAGTTCAATTAATGTTAGCGGATAATAGTATCCGTTTTCAGCCTGTAAAAGTACAAAAAAATAAGATACTACATCACAAATCATTCAATAATTTGCCACAAAAGTACAAATTTTCAGTTCATCCTATCTGCACAGTACTAAAAAAGCCACCAGATGACTCTGATGGCTACCGATTTGAGATATAAACTAACTATCCTAACTTACTCATTACTATGCTTGCGAGAGAAGTATGGAAGGCTATCTGAAACCTTGAATACCACCTTGTCACGAGCTGCAATGGTAATCTTCTCGCCTGTTGCAGGATTAACACCCTGGCGTTCCGCTACATGCTTGATGGAGAAACGGCCGAAATCAGGGATGGAAATCTCTCCATCTCCCTCCACGATGTTATCAGCCATCACACCCATCAGAGCGTTAAAGAACTTGGAGGCATCAGTCTTTGTGATGCCAGCCTTCTCAGCAAATGCTGCTACAATCTGTGTCTTATTCATTATTCTTACTTTTAAAAAATGGTGTGCAAAAATACTAAAAACCAATGAATTGAGCAAACAATTCGGTTAAAAAATAACCATTACTCACAAATCCCTACTACTAAATAGGGAAAATCCACCTTCCATTTAGAGTATCTCCCTTTGTCATCCCATTAAATCGCCATATCTTTGCAACCGTAATCAAGAGACTGAAGATATCTCGATGATACAGTAGAAGTAATTAGAATAGTAACCCTTTAGAGAACATGAGTTATGAAAAGATTGATAATGACAATGGTAATGGCAGCCGTCATGAGTATGACCGTTTCTGCACAGAGAATAGATAACACCATCAAGGAGGCACGTATCCTTACAGACAAGATGGTGGAGGAGGTGAACTTAAATAATTGGCAAAGGGAGAAGGCAAAGAAGGAAGTCTTAGGGGAAGGACTTCCTATTTATGATTGTATCAATTTTGCCTGTATCTTTTCCTTGCCGTAATAACCAAGGAATAATCTAAAAAGTTACCCAAATATTTTATCTCCGAAGCGGGAGATTAATTTCTGTTTAAAATCGTTTGGGAAATTGCAATCCCTAAACGCATCTTTCTCAATGCTGACAACACCATCTGGAATAACAATACTCTTCAAAGATTCACAACCGATGAATGCCCCCTCTCCAATACTAGTTACACCATCAGGAATAACAACGCTACTCAAAGAAGTGCAACTCAGAAATGCACCCACAGCAATATCAGTTACACTATTAGAAATAACTAGGCTCTTCAAAGATCTACAACCACTAAATGCATAATCCCCAATGCTGGTAACACTATCAGGAATGACGAGACTCTCCAAAGATTCAGCCATATTAAATGCCCAATCCCCTATGCTCGTTAGACTCTTTGAAAAAACGAGACTCTTCAAAGAAAAGCAATATTCAAACGCTCTATTTCCTATACAAGTCACACTGTCCGGAATAACAATACTCTTCAAAGATTCGCAACCATTAAATGCACCACTCCCAATGCTAGTTACGCCGTCAGGAATTACAATACTCTTCAAGGATTTGCAACCACTAAATGCCATTTTCTCAATACTGGTGACGCCACCAGGAATGACAAGGCTCTCCAAAGATTCGCAAGTACAAAAAGCACCATCCCCTATGCTGGTTACACCATCAGGAATAACAAGACTCTTCAAAGATGAGCAAAAACAAAATGCCAATGTATCTATGCTTGTCACACTGTCAGGAATAACAAGACTAGCCAGAGAAGAACAACCAAAAAATGTTTCATCCCCAATGCTTGTAATACCATCTGGAAGAACAATACTCTTCAAAGAAGAACAAAAGGAAAATGCACTTTCCCCAATGCTAGTAACACTATTAGGAATAACAAGGCTACGCAAAGATTTACAGTCTTCAAATGCCCTGTCACAAATAATCTTTGTCCCCTCTTTTATGGCATAAGTACCCTTAAGCTTTTGTGGAACTTTCAATAGTTTTCTTCCATCTTTGCTGTATTTCACGCCAAATTCATCTGTAATGGCCTCATTTAACTCTGCTTTCGTTGCTTCTGTTGACATATCCTCTACTTTCAACTGAGAAGCACCCAGAGAATCACCATCCACCCAATCCATCAACTCTACCGGATATTTCTCCTCTTTACTTTGACTCAGAACCAGGAGTTCCTTCTCCACATACTTCATAGAACTACTGTTGGAAGACGCATCAGCACATCCTTTCTGAGCTTTCGTAAAACACTTGAGAGCATAACATTTCCCGGTAGTCTTGTCCTGCATCTTGAATACCACGGAAGAATCACCACTGATGTGACAGGGTTCACCTTGACCATCTAGTACGACAGAAAGGTGAGCCAACTTGTCAAGATTATTAACGGCATCTTGAATAGCCTTCATATATTCTAATAGGGTTGGATACTGCATATCTTTTACAATTAATGATTCATATAGCCGTATGAATATACGACATGGCAAAAGTACACATTAAATTTCAAACCAACAAAAGAAACAGCAGAAAACTTATAGAATAGTGCCCAAAAACAAGTTTTTTGCCTTTTTCCTAAATTGGCACTATCATAAATAATAAGGTGGAATACAAAAAGTACTCCACCTCATAAAAAAGTATATTTCCGAACTATTGTTAACTGTCTTTCCTAAATGAAATTTTCTTGTATTGGATGAGATATTTTTTCTGTACTAGATCCTCGTAAAGCATACTTGTGAGTTTCAAATTTATATCTCCACATGACAAGTCCAAAATCCAAACCTTTTTTCTTAGCTTGTAATTTAAGATGATGAACTATATCATTTACTCCTATTCCCTTAGAACTTGTATTCATAATGTCTTTCCAGACATTAGGAGCAATTAGAATATCTTCTGCAAACTTGTTAGCTTCTTCTTCCTTTTGGTCTGTAGAATATGCTCCATCTGAAATATAAGCAACATTTGTATTGGGCTTAAGATGTAACTCTATATGTCCTAACTCATGAATGATATTGAATATCAACTTGCAAATATCATTGTAACGATGAGTTGTAACGATAGCCGGATAACCATCTACCCAAGAAGAATAGGCATCTATTGGAGCTTTTTCGAGTTTAGACACAAAAGAGTAAGAGATACCATATTTAAATAATATCTCTTTTGTTTGTTCTTCTGTAATCCTATTGTTATGTGCAGCAGAAGCTATTTCCATAGCAGCCTTACGCGCATTACCCATCACATACCCATGAGTAGGTCTGTTATGCTTAGCTGATACGTAAGCCAGAACTTGCCATGTCCTAAGATTCTTCTCGTCAGTCTCTACCTTTGTACTCTTTTTGAAATTACCATTGTAAGCAGACTGGAAAGTTGGAATCTGAGATGGCTCCATTCCAAATATTTGTCTCAATGCATCCAATTTCTCCTGAACAAACAAAGAAGATCTAATCTTCAGTTTAGCATACAGTTCTTTCATGTTCAAAAGACTGGACAACATGTATTCTTGATCAATAGAAGCCAGCTCTTTTTCATTACGAAGTTCTATAGCAACTACATCCTTATCGTATTCAGCTTGCAGATTAAGCCAAAAAGATGATTTTATACCTAAAGCCTTTTCTAACTTGACAGCTAGAGCAGAAGTGATAGTTTCTTTTTCCCTAAACATTCTGCTAACGTTGGAGGCTTGCATTCCCAAGCGTTCTGCCAATTCTTTTTGTGACATTCCTCTTTCCTTGATTTCATCCTTAATGATTTCTGTAGGATGAGTAGCCATGAAAGGAACTTGGTTGTCAATTCTACTTGTCTCCATAATGTTCGCTTATTGTTATTAATTTAATGACTATACCTTCCTCATGTTCTGTGAACAAAAGGCGATATTTAGACTTGTATCCTATTCTGACACTACTGTAACCAAGCAAATCTCCAACAAGAGGTTCGTAATGCAAAGAACCAATGTCTTTCAATTCGGAAACATTGTCCACCATTTTCATTTTCTTTAAAACCTTAGCTAAGTCGGTTTTAAAAGATGCATTACTACTCAATTTCTTGTAAAGACGATTAGTTGTGCAGCGACCTCTTAAGATTAAGTCTGACAATTCAATGTCTTCACACTCTATTTTCAACATAAAATGCTCATTTTTGGTACAAAGATAAGTAAAAAATATCAAATATGATAATTTTTAGGGATAAAAATACTTGTTATTCCTTATTTTTAAACACTTTATACATTTTTTTGCTGATTTCCATAACTCTTTTGCTAAACAACGGGTACTATATGCTAAAAGCCACATTGTGCAAGCAATGAATTTAAAACAAGATGATTCTAGGCTCCCCAAAACCTCCTAAACAACCTTAAAGTGTAGGAAAAAGTTAAATAATCGCTGCTACGCAAATAGATTGCGGAGTTATTTGCTATCTTTGCAACAGAATTTAAAAAGAATAGCTTATGCCAGCAAACAAGAATGCCCTGATAAGGTACAAGACAATAGATAATTGCCTGAGAAACAAGTATCGCCGATGGACCATAGACAACCTGGTGGATGCTTGCTGTGATGCCCTCTATGACATGGAAGGCATCTCAAAAGGCGTGTCTTTGAGAACCGTGCAGGCAGACCTGCAGATGATGCGTAGTGACAAGCTGGGCTACAATGCCCCTATAGAGGTGTATGATGGCAAATACTACCGCTATGCAGACCCCAACTATTCCATCTTCGACATGCCTCTGTCTGAAAACGACTATGAGATCATGAAAGAAGCCGTAGAAATGCTCAAACAGCTGGAGGACTTTGACCACTTCTCGGAAATGGCAGACGTGGTGGGAAGACTGCAAGACAAGCTGTCTATCAGCAAAAGCAACAGAAAGCCCATCATCCACTTTGACTCGATGCCGAACCTCAAAGGCTTGGAACTCCTGAACCCTCTCTACAATTACATAGCCAATAAGCAGACACTGAGAATCATGTATCAGTCATTCAACGCAAAGGAGGCAAACGAATACATCCTCTACCCTTATCTGCTGAAGGAATACAGAAACAGATGGTTCCTCTTCGGCTCAGTGAAGAAAGACCTGGTCCTGTATAACTTGGCTCTTGACAGAATGGTATCCATTGAACCTATCGAAGAGCCATTCCGTGAGAATCCCAAGTTCGATAGCGAGAAGTTCTTTGACGATGTCATAGGAGTGAGCAAGAATATCGACAACAAGCCTCGCACCATCAAGTTCTGGGCATCCAGAGAACAGAGTAAGTATATCCAGACCAAACCCCTTCATCACAGCCAGCAACTCATCCGAGAAAACAAGGATGGCAGCTGCATCTTCCAGATCTCCGTGGTCATCAACTTCGAGCTCTACTCCGTCCTCATGAGCTATGGCCCAGGAGTAAGAGTCATCTCTCCCCGATGTGCCGTGAGCTATATGCAAGACAAGACAAAGGAAATGGCAAACATCTATGAAGAGCCTTTCCATTTCGAAGAAGGCGACAATTGAAGACAACAATTAAAAAGAAGAAAGAAATGAAAGAACAGAATAATAATCAACCAGAGCAGAACGCCATCCGGGAAAGAATCAGCAAACACCTTCGGGAAATCGAGGAGCAACACCACATCAAGATACTGTATGCCGTAGAATCCGGCAGCAGGGCATGGGGCTTCTCATCTCCTGACAGCGATTGGGATGTACGCTTCATCTATGTCCATGAACCAGAGTGGTACTTTCATATCGAAGAGCAAAAGGATACCATCGAGCAGATGTTCCCTGATGAAACGGACATGGCAGGCTGGGACCTGAAGAAAGCCCTGCGCCTCTTCAAACGCTCAAACCCATCTCTCTTTGAATGGCTCCACTCTCCTATCATCTACCAAATGGACGAGACGTTCATCAACGAGATCCGCCAAATGGAAGACCAATATTTCAACAAGGAGAAAGCCATGTTCCACTACAACCATATCTACAAGAAGCATAATGACAGATACATCAAGGACTATGGACTGCCACTCAAGAGATTCCTCTACTATCTCAGAGGTATCCTTGTATGTAAATGGCTATCTGACAAAGGCACCATCCCTCCTGTAAGATTCACAGAACTGGTGAATGCCACTGTAGAGGATACTGACATGAAAGCAAAGATCGTTCACCAGCTGGAACTCAAAAAGAGAAGCAACGAACATAACCTGGAACCAGTAGATGAGCAGCTCTTCGCTTGGGCACAGGAATGGGCAGAGTTCTACAACCAAAAGGTAGAGCAACTTCACCCTGAGAAAAAGACCAGTCATGATGAGAAGCTCAACAGGCTAATGTACGATACGGTCAAGAGAATGGCCACTCAATACCCCAATTCACTATCTCAATACCCCCAAAAATATCAAAATAAATAAAAAATACAAACAAAATCGCATAAGAAAAGGCTCAAGCCCACATCCCTGCAGGTAAACAGAAATGTGGTTTTGAGCCTTTCTGTTCACCTGAAATCTAAAGCCAAAAGTGGTAATTCTATCAATTTTTGTTCATAGAGCGTGCAATTATTCATGCTGGAAATCCTATATACATGCCATTGAACCAAACTCATATATTGAACAAATCCCCGAATATTACCATATGTATTGTATTTACCAAGATTAAGTGCCTGATGCTTCTGGAAATCTCAGCCAATGTGCAGGGTATCAAGAAGGCATTGATTGCTAAAGATTTCATAGATATGGATGGAGATACCGTATCTTTCAACGACCCGTTCTTCAAACTGTGGATCAGAAGAAACATTGAGCAGCTTTGATGGAATAAGAATATATAAGGCATTTTTTATAAGAAGGTGTGCCATAAGACCTTGGCACACCTTCTTTAAATGAACCGTCATTTTCCCAATTTCAAAATAATATTCTTAGCCTCCAGCATTTTAGATTTTAAAAAATCAGCTAATAAAGATGATTGGTTCTGATGTGGAACCATCGCACTTAATGTTTCACTACACCATAACCACCATTTTTCACCATTTGGCCCCCACAGCCATTTTGCTGCAACAAAAGAATAATCATTTGGAAAACATTTTTCTTCGTAAAGGGAACTGCAATCATCTGTCCATCCGATTTCATCCTTTATCGAGTCAGGAGTTTGAGCCCCTTTAAGAGCTATCAATCCATAGGCATGACCACGCTTTTGAGCATTATCACCACCAACATAAAAATAAATACTTTCATTTTGAGGTAATTTAAACAAGGCATAGCCTCCCCAGCCTTCATACAGATAAGTTCTCTTATCTCCCACAGGGACAATTTCGTATCCCATATCCAAAGCCATTTTTTCTATTTCAGCCACAAATCCCAACCGAATTCTATTTTCTATAGACGTCTGATTATTAATAATCATCACATACTCATCTACATGCTCAGGACTTGCCACTAACTCTACAAGTTTATTGTCTTCTAACGTTCCCATACTTTGATTCGTTAATTGTTTGATTAAATTAATATATTGTCTAATTGTTTCCCTAACCAAAGGACGATCGAAAGATATCCTAGCACACTCCTCAAGCCATTTGGAAATTTCATTCTTGTAGGAGATACACTGGTAAGGACATCCTTGAGCAGAATCATCACACGCCTCTTTCCCATCTAAAGTAAGATACAATAACCTGTAGCCATGAGGGTAGTTATCCCTAGCAAAATTTGTATATCTCAGAAGTTGTGCTGGTTGATCCTGAGCATAAATCTTATTTTCGATAATGATGGCATGATTGCCATCCTCCATAATGATATCTATGCGTCCTCCTTCAGTATCTGTAGTAGTTCCAATGGAAAGTTCAACAGATACCCTGCCATCAACTATATAATTCTCAGGAAGCCCTAAGATAGCAAGAAACGCTTTCTGAAAGGCATTTCCAACTCCACTCATGCCATTGGGTCTGAGAAGTTCTGCTAAAAGAGCAGAATGCAGCCTTACTTCATTGGACTCTAAGCCTAAAATATTAAACACATTGAACAATTCTCCATGGGAATATCGCTCTTTAGTTCGCTCATTTTGAGCTACCACTAATTTACCTATCTCGTTTAATAGCTTTTCTACATTGTTATTCATGACTCAATTATATTGAAAGAACATACAAAAAAAGAAATTTAAAAATAAAACGGGGCATGAAGCCCCGCACTGAGGTTAGAGTCTCAGAGCTCAAAAATGAACATAACGGTAGGAATCGAACCTACGATATGCGCTCCGAAGACCGCTCGGCTACCTGCTGCCATCATCGTAATTTTCATCTCTGCCCAAAGATACAACATTTTTCTGAATCACCAAATAAAAACAGAAAAAAATCACTTATAGATGCAAAAAACATGGAAAACTATACAAAAAGACCCAAAATGCATCATAAGGAAGGCCAAAGTAAAGTACCTACAGATAAGAACAAGATTACCCAACACTTCGTCACCAAAAACAAATTATTCTGCTGATTCATTTCCATCCCTATACGCCAGTATGACAAGCAGAAGCCTCTGCTCTGCACCAGCCTGAGATTCCTGAAGAAACTCCACCTTGGCAGAATCCTTGAATGACTGCGCTATCGACATGAGCTGAGAAAGTTCTCTCATCAATAAAGGGTGCTTCACAGAAGATACAATCTGAAAAGACATCCTATCATATAGGGCCCAATCTACAAGTGTATACTGCTGAAAGGCACGACAGATTGCCTCTGCCCTACTCTCGCCGTCCATTTGAAAGGAATAGATTCGGCGCTTGACCATTTGTCTGTTTCTGTTACAATTCATCATTTCTTTCTAAGTTTTTAATGCAAAGATAGAAGAAATGGGTGTAAAATCACTTCACACATCAAAAATAATTCAACTTGTGCAACATATTTTCCTACTTTTCCGTTATCTTTGTACCAAAATTATAAGAAACAAAATAAAACAAGATAATATGGCAATCAACCAATTAAACAAATATGTCTGGCTCGTGGAAACCATCCACCGGGCAAAGAAAAGGGGCGGCATCACCCTGAAGGAAATCCAAAGCAGATGGTTGGACTCTGACCTCAGTGAGGGAACGGAACTCTCCCGAAGAACCTTCATTAACAACATCCATAGCATCGAGGAACTGTTTGAGATAAACATCGAATGTGGCAGCGGATACCGCTACAACATCGAGTATGGCGACTGTTTCGATGAAGGAAGTACCCGAAGTTGGATGCTCAATGCCTTCTCCCTCCATGCCATGGTTGGCAACAGCCGCAAGCTCAAGAAACGGGTCCTTTTGGAAGATATGCCTTCTGGCAGAAACTTTCTGGAAGACATCATCAAGGCCATGCGTGACAACCATGTCATTTTCATCTCTTACTATAGTTACAGTTCCGAGAAGTATTATGAGTTTGACATCCATCCTTATTTCGTGAAGGCTTTCAAGAAACGCTGGTATGTGGTTGCCTATAGCCCTGGCACAGACGATATCCGTTGTTATGCCCTTGACCGTATGGAAAATGTCATCATCTCAGACAAAGTTTTCAAGATGCCAAAGGATTTGGAACCGGCCGAATATTTCAAGGATTGCTTCGGAATCATCAATAACGAGGATTCCGAAGTTCAGAAGGTGGTGCTCAAGGTAGATGCCTTCCAGAGCAACTACATACGTAATCTTCCTCTCCATGAGTCTCAAAAGGAAATGAAGCGTACCGATGAATACTCCATCTTTGAGTATCACCTGAAACCAGAGTTTGATTTCGAACAGGAGATTTTCTCCAACATGGACACCATGGAAGTACTGGAACCACAATGGCTAAGGGAGGAAATAACACAACGATTGAAAAATCTAACAGGGAAATACCAAATATAATCAACAGAAGCAAAGGATAAAATTAGGGTGTGTCACTAATCTGTGGCACACCACCTTTTATCATAAGCATCAAGATGTAGCAAAGACTGACGAGTTATGCAGAACACTGCTATTATTATTGAAACATGAGCATTATTTTTTTGTATATAACAAATTTTATATATAACTATTTGTATATATAAAAAAAATTATATATCTTTGCACCAACACTTAAAAGGAAACAATATGATTAGAAATTTAATAGGGCCACCTGTAACAGGAATGGATTTCATCGGAAGAGAAAAAGAATTAGCCGATGCTTGGAAAGCAATAGAAGATACTAATTCGCTTTTGCTGGCTTCACCACGAAGAGTCGGCAAATCCTCTTTTGCCATGAAATTGGCAAACAAAGCAGAGGAGAAAGGATGGAATGCTCTTTACCTCGACTTACAGGGATTGAAAGATGAAGGCGAATTTATTTCGTTAATCATTAGGAAGCTCAATAAAATAAAGGAAAAAAACTCTTTATTAGAACTGGCAAAGAACCGTATACAAGACTTTCTGAATTCAATCAAAAAGGTTAATGCCTTTAAGATTACACTAGAACTCCAACAGAACCCAGAGGATTTCTATGAAAAATTGAGCAAAGCCTTCGAACTGCCTCAAAGAACACTGATTATTATAGATGAACTTGTCTTGTTCTTGGAGGAACTGTCTAGAAATGGAGATATTGCCAGGGCTGAGACCTTTCTTAATTGGCTGCGAAACATAAGACAAAAGCAATCAGAAAACGTATCATGGGTGTTTTGCTCTTCGATTAGTATTCATGGTTTTGTCTCTCAAAACAAACTCACATATACTATAAATGACATCGCTCCATTTAACCTTGGAGAAATGACGAAGGAAGAGGCGACTCTGCTGTTTGAGAAGTTGGACGAAAGCTATGGAACAGAATTGTCCAAAGAGGACATTGATTACATCTTAGGAAGAATCGGATGGAAACTTCCTTACTTCATCCAGCTATTCTTTAACAAATTGACAGGTGATAAAGAAAAGTATCAGCAAATGAACCTGGAGGACTGTGTAAACAAAATTTTTCTAGAAATCATACAGGAACATGAGCTTGACACATGGAGCGAACGACTTACCGCTTACGGCGAAGATGAGACAGCATCACGCAAGTTGCTAAACTATCTGTGCTTACCAGATCACAAAAATGAGAGGAGCTTACTTGAGGAGATAATCAAGGATTTTGTTCCTGAGAATGCAGATATTAATGAGAAATATTCCAATATAAAAAGAATGCTGGAAACCGATGGCTACATCGTACAAGATGACACAGGCATCCATTTCCGTTCACCAATCATACAAGAATATTGGTTTAATCGTTACATACAATGAAAATAGTAGAGAACATAGGGAAAAAGGTATTTTCCATCATTTCAGAAGGAATCATACGCGAGACACATAATAGCATACCACAATGCTACTATGTGTCTGGCGAGCTTGGATATGGCAAAACCACCCTTCTGCATAGAATCAAGGAAAAATTTGAAAGTCAAAATTTCCAGCCAATTTACATAGACTGTCTGCTCCATCCCATACCAAATGAGGAAAAGATGGAAGAGTACCTACATTCGGTCACTGACCATAAGAGAGCAATCCTCTTGATAGACGAAGCTCACATTCTACTTAACACTTGGTCTAACCAGGAGCTTTCCAAGCTCAGGGCACTCATCTACTCACCTGGAGCACCTATCATTGTTTTTGTAGGAAATAGGGTCACGAAAATATTCACAGAGTATTCTGCACCCCTTTACAACTCAATCTTACTATTAACCCTCGATAAATTAGCTGATACAGATATAATAGGTATCGTAGATAACATCTGTGGGAGCAAATGTATCAAGCATGAGGATATAATCAATATTGTCAACTCATTAGAGCCAAGTCCTCTCATTGCCACCCTATGTGCCAAAGCGGTAAAAGAAGGATACAAAGAAGAAAAAGACATCAAGCACCAAGTCCTCTCATTCTTCGATGACTTATACCGGAAAGAACTATCATTGCTCTCCCCGGTCCAGCTGCTCATTGTCACCACTTTACTAAAGGCACAGACACCATGCCTATTGTCGAAAATTGCCAAAGATACGCAGTTGAAAAACAGCGACATCACTGCTCAAATAAAAAGACTCAAGGAAAGAAATCTGGTAGAAGTAATAAAGGGGCAACCTAAAAAAAGCCTATATGAGATAAAATCCAAGTTGTTTACGAAATGGTATAAGAATAGTTAAATAGTACCGCCTCTCGAAACAAAAGAGGTGGCTCACTAACTATACGAAACCAGCAAACAAAGATCTGTCTATCAATAATTTAGCATATATATATGGTTCATAGGAACCATTCATAGGACATAAAAAGATAGCATCAACATACGAGAAATTAAAAGAAGATGAAAGGATTCTACAATCTAGGTATTCTGAGATTGCCACCTTGATAGAACTTCTAACCAAAGAACTACAAATATATAAAAATATCCAAAACGAAATACAAAATCTGCCCTTCTTCTTAACTCCTCTCAACAAATGATTAAGGCGGTAAATACGTAATTTTGTATTTACCGCCATTTTCATTTCTGCCAAGGAAAATGATATTGATGCAAACTATTTTGAATCATAAGGAAATGACGATTCGTGTTCATCACTTTTTCCCCCGGATACCAGTAAACAAAAGACATGAAAAGTATCACCATAAAAATATATAAAGCAATATATTTTAAGGCACCATATAACCAGCGTTCAAAAAGACTTAGTTCCTTGGTGTTCAAGATTTTAATAGCTTCCCTCACATCACTCTTACTTAAGCCTTTGCTACCATCAACTTTCACAAGATGTTCACGTTGATGGAACAGGATATCCTCTTCATCATCTAAAATGACATAATGATAAGGCTCCTTGGCATTCAATCTCAACCATTCTGCGATTTCCAATCCCTTAGTCTCATGTAAGCATTGCCACTCTTTTATACCGTCTGCACTACAGAAAGTGATGGAATTACATGAAGGAGTCAAGTCAGTAACCTCACCTGGCAAATGATACTCCTTCCATAATTGCCGTATGTACTCCACGCCTTGCAATCGCCAGGTGGAAGAAATGATGACCTTGGCATCACATCTTTCCAACAAGCGGCGTAACTTGCCTATCGCTTTCTGATCAAACTTACCTTTAGGAGTATTGAGCACTCCATCGAAATCCAAAAATATATACTTCTCCATAGGGGATATTTAATTTTAATTATACATTAGAATCCTATCTTTTTCTTGGTCCTAGTACCTTCCAACCTCTCGCTCTCGCAAAACTCGGTAAGAGACTTGACCATCTTCTCCGGGCTACCATGCAAAATGGTCTGAATGGTGTAATGACGGGCAATATTCTCAATCTCACCACCACTGAAATCATAGCGGGCAGCAAGGAAAGAAGCATCAGCATCCTCCAAAGAAGGTATCATCGCTTGCCAAATCTGTGAACGGCAAGCCAAATCAGGCTTCTCAAATTTCACTTTATAGAGGAAACGACGCTCAAAAGCCTTGTCCATGTTCTCTGCGAGGTTGGTTGTGGCGATGAGAATACCATCCAGCTGCTCTATCTCCTGAAGGATGATGTTCTGAATACTGTTCTCCATTTTCTCCACAGCCCTTTCCGCTCCCACCTGACGCTTGCCGATGATAGCATCAGCCTCATTGAATAACAGGATAGGAGCTTTGACAGATTGCTTCACCTTCTGCTTATAGTCATCGAAGATACCCTTGATGTTCTTTTCGCTCTCGCCAACCCACATGCTCTTAACCTCTGACACGTTCACCTGAATCAGGTCACGCCCTGTCTTCCTGGCTATCTGAAGAACAGTCTCCGTCTTGCCAGTACCAGGCGCGCCATAGAAAAGACAAGCAAAGCCACTCCTGAAATTGGTTTCCCTCAGACGATTTCTGATACTCTGGTAGTGCTCTTCCTCCAAGAGTGTTGCCAGCTCATCAACTTGCTTTCGTTCCTTACTGTTGTAGAACAGCTGCTTGGGTTTGATGTCCTCAAATGACAACATCCCTCCCTTCGGCCGGACACCACGCATGGAAGACAGGTTGAGTTCAGAGAAGAGTAGTTTCTTGGCATCGTCTGTAATCTTGAAGGACTCCCTGTCCACAAAGCCATCATCATTGGTATACTCGATAAACTTCTCCACTAAGAACAAATGGTCACCTTGGCTCAAGCCTCTCTTTGCCCATCTCCAGGCAGCCTCTCCCTCCTCGTAGAGAAATTCCAAGTCGTGATAGCGGATATCGTCATCACCATCTATTACAAAGAGTGTACAGAACAACAGAAAAAGAGAAAATTCTGTATCCTCCTCATCTATGTCAAATGAAGACATGGCCTTGACAAAAGCCAGGTTCTCATTCTTGCGAACCAATGCCCTGAGCTTCTTTTTCAATATTTGCCTGTCAAGTTTCCTGCGACGGCATTTTGTGAACAGTTCATTGAACTTGTCAAACAATTCCCGGGCTGTAAGCTCCTCCACATCAGAGGGTATATAACGTTGATTCTGCTGAAATGTCTCCATCACCTCCATGGGGATGCAGTAGTAAAGACCTTCATCCTTCCTCCGGCAGACATATTCCTTGTCAACAAGTTCCTCTGTCTCCTTGGAATATCGAAGCAAGCTAAGGATTCTGCAATCCAGAAAATCCGTATAGTCAGAAAACTGGATGTGATTGTCATCACACCTGTCGGCAAACAATGCCATGATGGCACTGGCACGCTTGGAGATACATAACTTGTCAGAAACAAATCCAAGATATGGGTCTGCCTCCTGATAGAACTTCTCACCAAGTGAAGAACCCTTGGCCTTGTCTACGATAATCTCGAAGGCTTGGAGCAAGTCCATCTGCTCCATACCTTTCTTACATGATGTTTGCATAACCATAATAGCACTACATTAATACATATAATTTTCTCCATGAGGGAAAGACTTTTGAAGTCAGTTTCTCCCAATATGGTTCTCAAATAAGGTCTGTTTCCCATCAGTCATCTTTTTTAAATGAAGAAATCATCCTCTTCTTCGTCCTCACCATTAGGAAACATAACACTTCTCTCATACTCAGGGTCATAAAAATTATACCCATTCTTCACCTGCCGGATTTTCTTCTGGATGGCAACAATCTTCTTCAGCTCAGAAAGCTGCAGATGATCCTGCCTGAACTCCGATATCTCCTCCAACTCTCTCTCAAAGGAATCTACCTCAACCTGAAATTCATTAAATTCAGACTCAGATTCTTCGAAGAGGTCAGTATCAAGAGCCTCATTCAAACGTCTGTTCATTTCCTCCAATTTCATCTTTAATGCCGTATTCATCTGTCTGATATTTTAAAAGTAAAACAATTGACACTCATATACTTTGTGCCTGATTCTGTATTCTGGTGCAAAGTTACGGGGCAGCAATGAAAGTTCGTTTCACAGGTTGAGAATATTTTCTCCAGAGCAACTATTTTTCTCACCATTCAGCTAATTTTGGATATATGACCGATAGCCTCGCCATAGTATAGCCTTAACCATTAACTCCGTAAGCAACTTTTTAGCGAAGAAGCAATTTTAGCGTTCATCTATTCCATCAACAAGAACTTTACGACTATACTTGGGACACCATATCAGGAGATATGATATGGTGTAGATGGAATGTTAGCTTGTTGTATATATGTTCTTTGTTACCATCAGTCTTTTTGAAATCTATGAATAGGACAGCATCTTAAAGAATATTTGTAAATTACAGGTTAATATAATGTAAAAAGAAGACTTAGGTGAATAACTTAAGGCATTTTTTTATATCTTTGCAACATAAAAAATCGTCAAAACGTGAGAAATAGCCTACTATTATCCCATCAAAACGTGAGAAATAGGGCATAGATAGGTCGTCATAACGTGATAAACAGATAATTATGAAGAGAAAAATATATAATGAAATGCTGCAATGGAAGCAGAATTCTCAAGGAAAATCTGCTTTGATGATAGATGGAGCACGCCGAATAGGTAAGAGCTATATTGTGGAGGAGTTTGCCCAAAAAGAATATAAATCATATATTCTGGTTGACTTCAACAATGCAGATAGTGATTTAATGGAAATTTTTGATAAGTATCTGAAAAACTTGGATTTGTTTTTCAGTTACTTGGCTTTGTATTTTAATGTAACGCTGTATCCTCGTAATACCGCCATTATATTTGATGAAGTACAGCTTTATCCAAAAGCACGTGCTGCTATCAAGTATCTGGTAAAAGATGGTCGGTACGATTATATTGAAACAGGCTCACTGGTTAGTATCAATAGAAATGTGAAAGATATAGTTATTCCATCGGAGGAATGTCGCATGAATATGTATCCTATGGATTTTGAGGAATTTCTATGGGCAATGGGAGATGAGCAAATGATGCCGTTCATCCGCGATTGCTATGAGAAAAAGCAAGCTTTGGGGCCATTGCATCGTAAGGTAATGGATTACTTCCGACATTATATGATAGTGGGAGGTATGCCTCAGGCAGTTGTTGAATATGTAGAAACCCATGATTTCATGAAAGTGGATATGGTTAAGCGAAATATCCTTTCCCTGTATAAGGCTGATATTGAGAAGTATGCTGTGGGCAACGAAATCAAGGTAAAAGCAATTTTCGAGGAGATTCCTTCGGCTCTCAGCAAACATGAGAAGAAGTTCCGGTTGACTGCCATTAGCGATAAGGCTCGTTATCGGGAGTATGAATCTTCATTTTTCTGGCTGGCTGAGTCAAGGGTGGTAAACATCTGCTATAACTCTACTGCCCCTGATATCGGACTGCGATTGAATGAGGAACGCACCACCTTGAAGTGCTATATGGCTGATACAGGTTTGCTGATAAGTCATGCTTTTAACCTGAAGACGATTATGGGAAATGAACTTTACCTGAAGTTGGCTTTGGGAAAACTGGAGTTAAATGAAGGTATGTTGGTCGAAAATGTTGTGGCGCAGATGTTGAGAGCTTCTGGCTATGAATTGTTTTTCTTTTCGAAGAACTCTGCGACAAGTGCGGAAGATAGGATGGAGATAGATTTCCTGATTCCTAAGCCTGTCATCACGAATCGGCATAACATCTCTCCTATAGAAGTGAAATCAGGTAAAAGCTTTACCACGACCTCTCTTAATAAGCTAAGAGCCAAATTTGCTCCTATGCTTGCCGAAGCGTATGTGCTTCACCCAGGTGATGTAGAGGAGAAGGATGGAGTGATCTATCTGCCATTATATATGGCAGGACTGTTGTAGAATGAGATTTTTGATGTTATTTATATAATAGTGCCAATTCATCCCAAAGGCACGAACATCATTAAATGACGAGAAAACAGACTTCAAGAAAGGAATATTACCTTTCCCTCAAACTCATGATTAGACTGCAACTTAAACAGAGAGAGCAAGTCATGCAGGGAATCATCACATGTTCTCCTGTTTTCGTGTTTTCATGTTTTCAAACTCGAAAGAACATTGCAGATAGTCTGCAGATACATGTAGGATTCTATACATATCTTAATAATATATTTGAAAATGGTAAGATGCTGGACACTACGCACCCAGCATCATACCATTTCCTATATGAACTCTTACTCTCCACTTTTAGCTTCGCTTTGTGGCTGTCGCCCAGCGTGAGCCATGATGGCATTGTATTCTTTGTCAGACATACGCCCTGTATCGTGAAGGTTCTTCAAGTATAGGTAAGTAATCTGGCTGAACACCATCTTCACGCCATTGTAGCTCATTTCGATAAAGTCACTATCGAACAGGTCAAGAGACGTTTCCTTTCCATCCTTCTTCGCCTTCATGGTTACACTGAACTGTTTATCTTCGTCACCTTCTGTGAAAGTAAGTGATAACTCAAACAGTTCTTTCCCCTTTATCTCATTTTCATTCTGTTTCATATCTATAAATTTAAAACATTAAAACTTCAAAAACATATTAGCAAGTAGGTTTCATCTTTTCCTTAATATCATCAATATTGCTTTCGCAAACATCGATGATGTCCTGGAACTTCTGTTTGTCCTCAGCTTGGGCAAGCTTCTCTTCAGCCATAGCCTTGATAGCCTCGAACTGCTCTAGAGAGAACTCATCGCAAGATACCATTCCCTTCTTGCGAGCTGTCATCATTACTTCGTAGTCACCCTCACAAGTCATACCGAAGAAGGCAACAGCATTAGTGTCCTTGCACATTTGAATCAAACTTTTTACAGCACCTTCCTCATGCTTGGTAGGTGTGCATTCTATCTTGTTTTTATTCTGTTTCATTATATTTAAATTGTTACTACCCTACTTTGTTCAAGATGCCAAATTGGCATTTTGAACATAATCTATTATAATTATATTAGTGTTCTTTCATCCATTCATCCACGCTTTTATCTATGCGGAGATATGGAAGAAGTTTCTTTATCTCTTTCACGAATGCTTTGACAGAGCCTAAGGCATCATCACATTCACCTTCCAGGTAATTAAAATACTCATCGACATAATCACCTTCCAGAAAGCCTAGAAGACGACTGTCTTCATTATCTACCTCTCCAGCAATCTGAGGGTACACATCACCCAGACAGCACCCTACTACGTCTGTATCTCCACTCTCATAGAGAACGTAGAAGATTACGTCTGGTATCTCGATACGCCCATCACCGTGAGCTTTAATGAACTTCTTGTTCGTCTCACAGTTGATGATTTCCTTTATAATATCCATATTCTTTGATTTTAATCATTAATATCTAACCACAGCCACTTTCAAGCCTCGCTTGGTAGCGGTATCTATCATGTTCTTTGTGCCTCGGCTCTTACCATCCCAGAAGGCGATGAGAGCATCGGCACCAGAGGCATGACCACTGATGATTACAACATCTTCCTTCTTTTCGTCTTGAAGGAAATAATCACACTTCTCTTTCAACAACTCATAGTTATCGAAATCTCTGCATCCTGCAATGATGACTCTGTATTTAGAGATTAAATTATGATTAACCTGTTAGCTGCATCTACTTCTTCTATACACATTATATTGTTTGTTTATAAGTTGTACTTCAAGTTAAAGGCTCTCGTTTGTATCAAAGCCTTCCTTGCATAAACTATCCACCGAAAATCCAAGTTTGACACCTATTACATAATAAGGCATCATCTACAACTATTCATCTTTAAAGAAGAACAATATCCCTTTCATTCCAATATCAAAGTCCCTACAAAGGTATAAAAAGCGAGAGTAACCACCAAACTATTAGCTAATATTTTTGACTTTTTACACTTTCAAGATGATTAGGAGCTATCAAAAGCAAGAAACAACTAATAAAATACCAAAGGTATCTGTATAATTTTAATTCTTGTTGTAGTGGACAATGGTCTAGTACTTTTACCTGTGATATTGAAACTTTAACCAATTACGGGTCTTAATCCTTGTTGTAGTGGACAATGGTCTAGTACTCGACCTTATAAGACATTACTGATTATCAATAAGTTAAAGAACTTTACTAAAGAAATATTCACTTTCCTTAACTGAAATTTAACCATTTCTTAGCGGGTCCAAAGGTACGACTTTTTTTCGAGATATGCAAGCCAATTATTCTTAAATATTTGAGCAAATAATCTCTAAAAATTAATATCTCTTCACAAAAACATTCAAACCAATCCCCCAAAAACCAAAGCACCACCTTAAACAATCCCCTAAAGCCATCTAAAATGGTGCTTCCAAACACTATATCTCAGACAAAACCTCCTCAATTCCATCCAACAACTTCTCTATTATTTTTATTACCTTTTGGGCAGTGAAAGGATTTTTCTTGAATCCCGCATGATTGTAGTCATTGCGCAATTCAACAACCTTCTGCAAGATGATCACAAAGGTCTTATTTCCCCAGACACTATCATCAGCCAAAATCTTATCTACAAGCTCTTTGTCTGCATCCAATACTTCTGTAGCCGTTTTCTTTGTCTTGATAGCTATGCAGCTAAATACAGTATCACGATACGTCTTGTTCTTATAGTCAAGCTGATAATGGCAACACAGGAAAGTACCCAAACCTTCTTCCAGCATGGTAGTAGCCTGCTGATATAGTTTGTTGTCACAACACCATTTGGCTGCCTTGATACAGTTCAGTACATTCTCCCTGGCATCAAAATCATTCAACGACTGCTTGATCTTCTCAAAGATAGGCTTGAGCTGAACAATCGTCACTTTCTGTATTCCACTTGCAGTGCGCTTCAAATCACTTACTTTCTCGCTATTGATGACAGCATACCCGCGACAGGTCGTGCGTTCCTCTACCATCTCCTTCAACGTCTTGACAAAGGAACGTAACTTTTCCGCATCCTTCGTACGTGTTTCGGTATTCTTCAAGATAGGGATAAGTGAAGACTCTGACAACTCAAAGAGCTTCTCTACCTGACCATATCGCAAATAATCAGAAGCCGCCAACGTCCAGTCCTGCAGAACAGAAAGTGGCAAAAGATCCATGATAGGCGCAATATTGCTCTCCTTGTCACGAGCCTCGTAATTGCCATAAAAGATAGCCTTCACCTTTACATTCTTGAGCAACTTGGCATAGTTGACAAGCACCACCAGCAGCATAGGAAGATAACGGAAACTGTTGGTGATGTCAAGATACAGTTCATCACCGTCCTGAAGCTCATCAAAGATAACCTCAAATATCTCCCACATCTCATCACTATCCTTCCCATCCGGAATCGCTATATCCAGGTAAGAGAGATTCATATCCAGCAATATCTTCTCCAATCCCTGATACGCTACCTCCTGCTGGAGTTTGGCACAGAAACGGGTCTTTAGATTCCTGTCCCAGTTGTTCTTCCTTGCCAAATCGGTCAGGAGCATCAGAACCAGGTCGTTTTCTCCTCCCCAGTTCTCCTGCTCCTGTAGATATTCGAGTAAACTCTTCTGTACAAAAAGAGTCTCACTTCCCGTAAAATCATCCTTTCGGTACCGGCAAGTCTCATAGAAAGCCACTCCCAAGACAGATAAAAATACCCTTCTTCCCATAATGCTTAATCCTGATAATTCTCCAAAGCCTTTCTCAAATCATGAGCCATCTTGTCTCTTAAACTCTTAGGCTCCATGACTGTAACCTTGCTTCCATATGACAAGATTTTGCTTCTCAGCTCAAAGTTGTCATACACATATAAAGATACGTAAACATAATCCTTGTCGTCTCCGTATTCAGAAATTACTTTCTGAGATGCATGGATAGGCTTGCTCTCTATATATGGATACTCACCGCGTTCTATACGTAACTTCACTAAAATCGGTTCCGCACCATCCGGCTTGGTTACACCCACCACATTTTCAAAGTAAACAGAAAAATCAACGTCACATTCCTTATAATGAATATGCTGGTTGGCCTCCATCTTGAGAATTCGGTCCAGAGCCAGGTTGTAGATTTTGCCCTCCACCTCGTCTCTGTGCTTGGTGGCAATGAGATACCATCGCTGGTTATACTGCTTGAGGAACTGAGGAAATACGGTCCACTCACGCTTACCTCTTCCAGGAACCTCATATCTAATGTCCATGGTCTGATGCTGTATGATAGCCTTGAGTAAAAGCTCCAGCAAATCATGAGGTTTCACCCTTCCATGAGACTCCAGTAATACTTTCTCAAAAGAAATGACAGGACGATTATTATCGTCATACCCCATGAACTTGTTGATTTCATCAGTCATGGTGGTCAAGGAAGACTCCAAGCCCAATCCCAGGAAATCACCCAAAGCTTTCTTGATCTTATCTAAATTGCATATAACAACTTGATTGGCAACAGTATCACCCTTAATAGAGAAACCAACATTTTGATATACCAAACATTGGCAACCATCTCTTTTCTGATCCCTGTTTATTTTACCACCTAGCTCGAATTCGATTTTTTCCAAGTCGTTACGATACGTACGATCTGTATACTGCACACCTAGTTTGTGATTACATTCGTCACAAATTTCCTTTACAGTCATTGGACGTTCATAATTGCGCAGACATTCATCAATGAGTTCCAAGCGCTTCTGATACGTTATGATACCTTTTCCCATAATCATTAAATTATTAGTTAATGTATTTACCCGCCGTAATAAGCGATGTTCTTAAACTTTCAATAATCTTGCCCGAAGAGAAATTACTCTCCAAAGCGTGAGCCACAACATTTCTGTTTTTGGTAATCTCGAAATATACTCCTCTTAGTTCAAATGGTATGAACTCTTTGTCATTGCAAATGGCATCCTTGATTTTCTGACGCTCATCCTTGTCAAAAGGGTCGTGATTTGCAAGCTGACAGGCATAGGAAAGAATGCTCTCCTGCAAGGAAATCAAGGCAGCCGTATAGTTCATGTGCTTAAACTGCCACTGGGCCAGCTGATATTGGAACCGTGCAGGATCCTGCTCGGTTCCCTTGAAATTATTGAGAAAATCCTTCACCACCGGCTTCACAATCATTTCAGGAAGCATCGAATCAAAATCCTTTTTCATCAAAGCTCTCAAAGACTGGGTCTCCTGAGAGATGGCATACAGATGGTTGAGATTCATCACATCCGAGAAATGCTTCAAACGATTGGTCACATCCGTATCCTCCTGCTGAATGAGCCCTGCAATCTGATAGGCATTTCCATACTGCTTGAAAGCCATGGCTCCCACAATCCAGTCATTGAGTTTGAGGATTTTCTTTAAATCCACAATCGGAGCATAACCATATTCCTTGCTCATCTCTATCATACCATAATATATATGAGAAATCTTGATATTCTTGCTGCTGACATTCCTCAGATAAAGAAGCAGATTCATGATGGTAATAGGCAATGAGCGGAAAGAATGGGTAACATCCACGATGAGTTCATCTCCCGTAGAGAGCAACTGGTTCAGCTGCAGGATGATGTTGATATTCTCATTGATTTCCTCCTCATTCACGCCATATCTTATGAGAGCAAGATGGGCATCCTTTCCAATAGCCGCCTCTATCTCCTTGACATGAGGGATATACAATTCACTCTTGCTGGTTGCCGCTTCACAATGTTCTGCGATTTCACAATAAACATCCTCGTCAACCACACCGCCGTTCTTCTCCTGAAAATAGCGATATACCTCTTCCCACATACAATGGGCAGTACCGATCAATATGACCTTATCTATATTCTGTGTTTCATAAAGAGCAGCTGCCATAAATGAGTATTCACCCAGATTCTCTTCACCCAGATGATAAGAAGCCCTGCGATATTCACGGGCAGACTTCTCCTCCCCCAATGTCCCCTTGTTCACCAGAGGACCTGTACCGATAAATGATATGAGTACCTTTGCCATAATATTACTGATTAAAGTTTTTAAATCTATCAGGAAGCTCCCGTCTGGAAAGCGTACCAAAGCCCACGCTACCACTCTTTCCCAACGCAATGCCGTCAGGAAGTTCCATGTTGCTGACAAACATCAGATCAAAGGTGTCAAACTTCACATGCTTGTAGCTCTGTTCCACAGGCTCTTTCAATTGAGTGATGGCACATTCTATCTGCTCAGCAGCATGATAGCCAATCCCCTTCAAAAAGGAAAGGATGTTGCCCGTGATGACCAGCTCCAGAAAATTTACCTTGTCGGTAAGAGCCAGCATGGAATGGTATTTCTTGAAGTTCTCATCAGTAAGACCGATATAATAGCTCAGACGATAAAGCTTCGGAGACTCTTCTATCTTCGGAAAATAAGGAGTCAGCGTACAATCCTCAACATGAAACTCCATCTCCTTCTGTCCTATCTTGAGACTGGCAGGAAACTTACCCACCAATTCCATCACTGCCATGGCTGCTTCCGCTATTCCGACGAGACAAACGTGCCTGTCTATCACCTTGTACTGAACCAAGGGATATCCATATCTCAGCCCATTTGCCTCATGATTGTGAAAATAAGGATTTTCCCTGCCTGCCAAATCAATAATGGCCCCACGAAAACACCTGAGCCCGACTGAACTCAGGTGTTCCTTAAATCTCAATATAGCTATGTTAGTTGCTTCCATTTCTTGTTTTTGTGGCGAAAATACAAAAAAAATCCGATAAAACACTTTTTTTTGCTGAAAAAATAGTTTTTCCCATCTTTTTTTTATACTTTTACACCCACAATCTTAAAACAAAACAAGATGGAGAAAAATAAATACATATATGGAGCCTCCATACAGGGCATTCAAGCATTTATCTTCTCTACCAACTCACTTAAAGATGTCGTTGGTGGCAGTGAGTTGGTTGAGAAGGTATGTACCACTCTGTTTGAATCCACCTATGAGCAAGGGGGCACGTCAATCATCAAAGCAGCCGGTAACATCAAATGTGTCTATGACAACCTTCAGGAATGTGAGAAAACCGTCCTGGAGTTTCCAAAAACAGTGATGCTGGCTGCGCCCGGTATCACCATCAGCCAGGCTGTTGTAAAGGTAACGGAAGAAGAGTTCAAAGCAAACTTTGCTTCCTGCATGGATCAGCTGGAGAAAAAGCTGAAGATCCAACGCAACAAACCTTCCAAGAGCATGACTGTAGGTTTCATGGGCGTAGAACGTTCAAGAACCACCGGTCTTCCAGCCGTCACTCAGGAAAGTCAAGAGTACCTGGATGAGGGAACCCTAAAGAAACACAACTTATCAATCGGCGGAAAGGCTACCATCACCCTGGCAGAAAAGAGCTTTGGCATCAAGGAACTCTCCCCTAAAAACATCGCCTTGGACATTGAGGACCTCACTGGAGAGAATGACTGGATTGCCATTATCCATGCAGATGGTAATGGTCTGGGGCAAATCCTGTCCAAGTTCAGCGGTTCTCCAAAAGAATTTGAGCGTTTTTCAACAAACCTCAATCAGGCCACCTGCCAGGCAGCTCATGCAGCCTTCAAGAAAGTATATACCGCTGAAGACTACAGACAAGATTCAAGCATCTTCCCTTTCCGTCCTGTAGTATTGGGTGGAGATGACATGACCATAATATGCAAGGCAAGCCTTGCCCTTGACTACGTGAAGGTCTATCTTGAAGAGTTCGAGAATGCCACCAAGCAAAAGCTAGGCGCAGAGAACGGTCTCACAGCATGCGCAGGTATTGCCTTCATCAAGTCTTCCTATCCGTTCCACTACGGATATGACCTGGCAGAAACCCTCTGTACACAGGCCAAAATCGTTTCAAAGAATCCACTCATCCAGAAAGATGCCCCAAATGCACCATCAAGTGTGATGTTCTATAAGGTACAGGGCAGCTTCATAGAAAGCTATCCTAATATGATCCTGAAGGAAAAGACCCCACAAAAGGGACTATCCTTCAACTTCGGACCTTACTTCCTGCACCAGACGGAGGAATACTGGACGATAGAAGACCTGAAAGATGCAGCCAATCAACTCAATGGTAAAGAGGGCAACGTAGCCAAGACCAGCATCAGAAAATGGATGACCGCCATGCACCAGAACACAGAAATGGCCAAGCAGGCTGCTGCTCGCAGCTATGCCATGCTCTCAGCTTCTACCAAGGGAACTTTCCAAAAAGCCATCACCCCTCAGAAGAGAACACTGTCTGAAGATGCGTTCTATCCTGCAGCGGATCTGTTGGACTTAAATACAATTCTCACCCAAAAAACAAAGGAAGGATAAAGCAATGAAAGACTTAAATATAAAAATAGAGTTCTTCTCACCATGGCATTGCGGGTCGGGACTCTCTGCCGGAGCAGACGCAGACTCCCTCGTCATCAAGGACACCAATGGCCTGCCATATATTCCCGGCAAGACGATCAAAGGCCTCATTCGAGAAGCTGTAGAGGACTATGCTGCCCTCAGAGGTCTGGACATGGACCTGGAGAAAGCCTTCGGCAAGGCAGCTACCGCTGAAGAAGTGCTGCCATCCGGCACCCTGTTCTTCACCAATGCTACCCTCAAAGAAGACGAGGCTAAAAGTATCCTTTCCAACCATGTGGAAGACCTGCTATATATAAATAAGGTGGCAACAGCCATAGACGAGAAAAACGGAATCACCCAGGAGCATAGCCTTCGCACCATCGAAACCACCATTCCATGCACGCTCTATGCAACAATCCTCTATGTGGATGATGACATGGAAAGCGTACTGGAAGCGGCACTTGGCTTCATCAAACATATGGGAACAGGCAGAAACAGAGGCCTGGGCAGATGTAAATTCAGTATAGAGAAAGGAGGTAAGGCATGAAAACTCTTCAATTCAAATGTAAACTGCTCTCAGATGTCATCCTGAACCAGCGAGCAGCCACAGAAGGAAACCAGGAATCCCTGACCTTCATTCCAGGCAACTGCTTCCTGGGCATCGTAGCTAAAGACTACATGAACTTCCAACCCCAAGAGCAGGCAGAAATCTTCCATAGCGGACATGTAAGATTCGGTGACGCACATCCGGCATCCAAAGATGCCAAGACAAGAAGCCTCCATGTTCCTGCATCCCTCTTCTACCCAAAGCTCAAATCCTTGAGTGAGGAAAGCTATATCCACCACTTCTATAGCCGCTCAGATGACAAGCATGGTGCTGGTGGCCAGCCACAGCAGCTCAAGCAATGCCGCGAAGGCTACTATGAGTTTGCAGAGAACGAGGCTAACGCAGTAGAGAGTCTGAAGAACTTTGCCATCAAGAGTGCCTATGACAGAACCCTTCGCAAGAGTAAGGACAGCCAGATGTTCGGATATGAAGGACTGGAGAAGGGAAGCGAATTCTATTTCTCTGTAGAGATAGACAATGAAGCCCTTGCCCCTATCATCGAGGAAAAGCTGACAGGAAGAAAACATGTGGGTAGATCCAAGACTGCACAGTATGGCCTCATTGAAATCACGAAAGCTTCCTTCCAGGAAATTCCATCAGCTCCATCCACGTTCTCTATCCATGGAAGCAACTATATTACAGTCTATGCCGATGGCAGACTCATCTTCCTGGATGAAACAGGAACGGCAACCTTCCAGCCACCAGCCCAGATGCTGGGACTCAACGGAGAAATCGACTGGGAGAAGTCACAGATCAGAACCTTCCAATATGCTCCTTGGAATGGCAAGCGCCAAACCAGAGATGCAGACCGTGTGGGTATCGAAAAAGGCAGTGTCTTCGTAGTCAAGCTCCATGAACCACCAACAGAATCACAGCTTCCTTCCTATGTAGGCAACTATAAGAATGAGGGATTCGGTAAGGTCATCTACGGATGGAACCTGCTGCAAAAGGCAGGGGAAAATGGTCAGACAGCCCTTCAACTCACCCATAAGACAAAAGCTCAGGCTACAGAGACAAGCGCACTGGAAGGAACACCGCTGCTGTCATTCCTGGCAAGAAAGAAGCACAAGAACAGTTCTTCTGTCTATATCTATGAGCAGGTGAACCACTTTGTCAAGATGTACAAGCCATTGTTCTCACAAGGCAAATTCTCTTCTCAATGGGGTACCATCCGCAGCATCGCCCTCCAGCATCCTACCATGAACGAGATTCTCCTTGAACTCTTCGACAAGAAGGAATTGAAAAAGCGAGAGCCGTCTCCAACAGATCCAAGAACCGAAGTCATAGAGTCAATCGGCTATATTACCCATGGAATCAAGGCCAAGGACTGGAAAGCCAAGCAGAGAGACAGAATCCTCAGAGAGTTTATAGAGCAGATGGGTAACAACCAGGAGTATGGAGACCTGTCTCAAAGAGCATTAGTGAACCTTGCCTCTGAAATGGCAAAAAAACAATAGAGCAATGCAGATAACAAAATATAAATACCGCATGATCGCGCGCATCACCCTGGAGGCAACATCACCTCTGGCAGTGGGTAGCGGCGAGAAGGACATCATTACAGATGCACCCGTGGCAAGAGACGTGAATGACCTGCCATATATCCCGGGCACATCACTCATGGGCATCATCCGTCACAGTCTGAAAGACCTGAAGGAGAGAGACTCTATCTTCGGATATCAGAAAGGAGACAAGGGAGAAGGCTCCAAGGTCCTCATTTCCGACGCACTGCTTCTAGGCAGCAACCAGAAGGCCATGGACGGACTTAAGAACATAGAGCAGGATGAGTATCTCAAGGCCTTTGAGGTACTGCCTATCCGTCAGCATGTAAGAATCACGGAAAAGGGTACAGGCGCAGACCATGGCAAGTTCGACGAACAGGTTGTGTATAAAGGCACCCGATTCATCTTCGAGATGGAACTCCTCTCTGAAACGAAGGATGACGAGAATATGCAGAATATTCTGAACACCATCTTCTCTCCTACCTTCAGAGTCGGCAGCGGAACGAGAAACGGCTTCGGAAGTATGAAGGTCGTGAGCTTGAAGTACGCAAGCTATGACCTGACTCAGGAAAAGGACCTCGATGCCTACCTGAAAAAGTCATCATCGCTGGAAGAGGACTGGAATGAGGCCATCGAGAAGAAGCCAAGCGAACTGCAGGGGGCTGACTGGATCAAATATACCCTCACTCTCAAACCATTGAACTTCTTCCTGTTCTCATCAGGATTCGGAGACGAAGATGCCGATATGACACCTGTCAAGGAAAACTATGTGGACTGGTCAACTGGCAAGCCAGAAATCAAGGAAGCCAAGAGCCTGATACCGGCAACATCCGTCAAAGGAGCCATTTCACACCGTACAGCCTACCACTGGAACCGCCTTACAAAGCACTTTGTGGACAACGCAGAGGCTATCGCAAGCGACAGAAACAAGGCATGCCTGGATATCTTCGGCACCACATTGGACGAAGGAGACATCAATCCATCCAGAGGAAAGGCCATCTTCTCAGATGTCTTCATTGAGAACACGGACTCAAAGGTTCTTCCTCACATCAGGGTAGATAAGTTTACCGGTGGAGTGATGGACGGTGCCCTGTTCCAGGAAAAGGTAAGCACAGCGGGAAACCAGGAACTCGTGGAAGAGATCTGGGTTGAAAAGGAAGCCCTTCAAGACGAAGATGTCAGAAAGGCATTCGAGAAAGCCCTCCAGGACATCTGCAACGGCCTCCTGCCACTGGGCGGTGGTACCAACAGAGGAAATGGTATATTCATCGGAACACTTAACATACAAGAGTAAGCATGGAACATCAGATAAAAAATGCAAAATATGAAGGCTACCTCTGGCAAAGCGACCAGAGCAAGCCAAGAATCATAGGAGAAGGAGAACCTCTTTCTCTTACCCTTACAGACGGCGAGAATCCTTTCGTCGTAGAGGGACTGCTGTGGAACCCGGAAGAAAACACTTCTATCCAAATCCGTTATGTGGATGGAAATTACTTCGTAACAACATACGAGGTAAAGCAGGAAGAACTGGATGGCTCTGTCACCACAACTCCAGTTACCTACCTGCCACACCGTCTTCCAGGCGTGAAGGCACTAAAGTTCCTGCGCCAGTGGGAAGAGGTGAAGGATGAGCTTTGTGAAAACATGCCTACCCTTCAGCTCAAGGCAAACATATTCGTTGGATTTGAAAAATAATGGAGGAACTGCAAAATGAAAATTACAGCACCCTATAATTTCGTGCCACTCAATGAAAAGGTGTTCTACCCTTCCTGGAGTGAGCAGGTAACTCAAGACTTGCCATTCTCAGACTCAGAGGATGGAGTGATCGAGGTGAAAATCAAGAACGTATCTCCTCTCTTCACACGCGACGGTGCACTGAATGAGCACTCTGCCCATATCATGGGTAAGGACGGAAAACGCCACTACTTCATCCCAGGCACCACCATCAAGGGAATGTTACGTGAAATCATAGAAATCATGTCCTTTGGCAAGATGCAGGAGAACAAGGACTTCCAGAACAGATGGTTTGGTTATCGTGATGTGGCCAACAGAATGAATAAGGCTAAAAGCGCCGAATACCTCAATAAGGTAAATAATGCCATACCAGGCTGGCTCTCAAAGGAAGGTGAAAGATATTTCTTCACCCCATGCGATGGACAACTGGAAAAGATCAATAGCATAGAAGTAGGCTTGAATTTCCCAGGATATAAACCAAATGGCTCTGTCTGGGAAACCAATGTTTCAGTAGGCTCGGATTCCAACCATTATCCTACCTATACTGAGAGAGAAAAAGATGGAATAAGCTACCGAATCGTCTGCACAGGACTCATGCAAGGCAAGAAACATGAACTGCTGTTCCCTTCTGACAGAGGTGACAGCATCCCTTTAAGCGAAGAAACCATCAGAGCCTTCAAGAGTATCTATGAAGGAACTCCAGATTTCGCCAAGGAAAAAGAAGGAAAAGGCTGTTTCCTAATGGCTCTTGAAAAGGGTTATGAAATACCGGTATTCTATCTCAAGATGCAAAATGGTCAGGAGATCCTCGGTATGTCCAGAATGTTCAAACTCCCATTCAGAAACAATGTACGCCAACAGGTAGAAATCCTGCAAAAGGCCGACAAGACCAGACACGACCTGGGAGAAACCCTGTTTGGTTACACTGGTGACGACAACCTGAAGGGAAGAGTACAGATCAGTCATGCCTTCATGGAGGGAACAGTAGAGGACTCTGAGCTTATAGAGACAAAGGGAATTCTGGGAACTCCTAAGGCTTCCTACTATCCTCTGTATCTGAAGCAACAGCATTCACCATACAAGACCTATGATGAAAACGAGGGTATAGCAGGAAGAAAACTGTATAGAATCCACGCTAAAGGAACCACCACCCAGCTTCCACAAGGTGAAAACAAGAATGTGGGAACAACATTCAAGGCCCTTCCTGCCGGACAAACCTTTACACTCAGAATTTCCTTGCATAATACAAGAGAAGCTGAGATTGGAGCTATATTGGCAGCCCTGACGTTCAATATGACTCCAGATGTGTTCTTCAACCTGGGTATGGCCAAGGCTTTTGGCTTCGGCAAATGCCACATCGATAAGGAAGACATCACCCTTCGCGGCTTTAGCCAGGACATGAACTACTATATGCAGCGCTTTGAGGAAATGATGTCGGTGTTCACTTATGAGAACTACCAGCAATTGTGGGCACAAACCGAAAGCATCACCCAACTCGTCAATATCCTCAGTGAACATACAGACGAAGAAGTCAGAATGATGGAGATGAAAGAGTATGGAGACAGCAAGTTCGAGAAGAAGAATCCTTTCAACAAGATCCAGGAAAAAGGTACACCAATCCACTCATGGCTCACGGATGAAGACAAGGATAAGATCAGAGACCTTGCACTCAAGGCTAAAGGTGAAAGAGCAGAAAAAGAAGCCCGCAGATCACTCTCCGAGCAATATACCCTTGCCAAGAGCTATGTAGAAACCAAGGAATACCAAAAGGCAAAGGAACTCTATAACGACATCATGGATGAACTCCTCAAAAAAGGAATCAACATCCAGGAAGAACGTAAAATCGTTGCCGATATCGATGAACAGATTGTCAAGCAGGAAGAAGAGAAAAAGCAACAAGCAGCACAGGCTGCCCAGGAAGCTAAAGAAAAGGAACATGCTGCTGGTCTTGGCACCACCCTTGATAAACTCGCAGGAGATGGCGTAAACTATAGTATCAAGGACTTCAAGGTATGCTTCCAGAAGGTGGAAAAATGGCTGAAAGACTTCAAGGCATCACAGCTCAAAGAATCCGACAGCAACGACCTCTTCAATACCTCAATGCGCTTGCTACAGGATCCATCCAAAAAGGAAGTGAAGGAACTTGCCAAACCATTTGACAAGAGTGGCATCTGGAGAAAGCTGACAGGCTTCCTTGGCGAAGACAAGGCCAAGGAACTTTATGATTCCTACCAGAAGTAAGAAAAAAGAAGCTCCTGCTTAAGAATATTAATATCAATCCCATACCAAGGGCACCAACCTTGATATGGGATTTTTTCATGCAACGATTAACCCTACCTATGAAACAAAATAATCTATGAACAACTCACAAACAAATAATCATAATCCTTAGTAATCGACGATGGTCGCGTACTGGTCTAAGTTCGTTTGGAAGAAGGGTGATGTGTTGTATTAATCCTTGTTGTAGTGGAAGATGGTATCGTACGAACGTCAAGAAGGTGGAAATGGTTTCGTAATAGGGTCTCAATCCTTGTTGTAATGGACAATGGTCTCGTACTGCTGTCAGCATCAGGTATCACCATCGAAGGGCTGTCTTAATCCTTATTGTAGTGGACAATGGTCTCGTACAAGTTCCAGGTGAAAAAGTTACTCTCACCGACGAGGTGTCTTAATCCTTGTTGTAGTGGACAATGGTCTCGTACAATACGAACTTCCAAAAGACATCTATGATGCCTGGTAGTCTTAATCCTTGTTGTAGTGGACAATGGTCTCGTACATCTTGGGTACTATAACTAGTAGTTATGAGTTCGGTCTTAATCCTTGTTGTAGTGGACAATGGTCTCGTACGTAGAAGGCTTCGACCCAGCAAACGTCGATTTCTTGTCGTAATCCTTGTTGTAATGGAAGATGGTCTCGCACTCGACCTTATAAGACATTATTGATTATCAATAAGTTAAAGAACTTCACTAAACAAATATTCACTTTTCTTAACCGAAAATTAACTATTTCTTAGTGAGTGCAAAGTTACGACTTTTTTTCGAGATATGCAAGCCAATTATTCTTAAATATTTGGCGATCTCCAACCCCAAAATTTAGTTCTATTAACCAAAATAGAAAACTGAAGCCTAAAAGATAAACGACAATACCACCATTCTGCACTAACAATCCTCAGAAAAAGAAGACTATCTCCTTCCCTCAACCAACAAAATCCAACAAAATCGAGCCAGTGAAATACAATTTCAAAATCCCGGTTTATCTTTGCACCCAGAAATCAAAACCATAAACATATGGAGATCGTATTAAATTCATACGGTGCTAAACTTAGCATCAACAATGAAGCTTTCATGCTCAACAATTCAACAGGAAGCCATCGTATACCTGTTAAAGACGTGGATTCCATCTTAGTAGCCAAGAGTGCCGTACTCACATACGACGCCTTACTACTTGCCATTGAAAATGACATCAGGGTCACGCTGGCAGACAAAGGTGGCAACGTAATGGGCTGCGTATGGAGCCACAAATATGGTTCTATCTCCACCATCAGAAAAGGACAGCTGATATTCACGGCATCACAGGATGCAGTGGAATGGATCAAAAAGGTCATCATCCAAAAGATGCAAAACCAACTGGCCCTGCTCCTCATGCTGCAGGTAGATACAGGGCAGAAGGAACACATCGTTGAGGAAGCTGGCAACAAAATCAGCAAACTCATCGCAAAAGTAGATGCACTAGAAGGATTCACGGTAAGAGAAATCGCCAATAACCTCAGAGCCTATGAAGGCAATGCATCCAAGGAATACATCCGGGCATTGAATCAATTCATACCCGAGAAATACCGATTCAAGGAGCGCTCACAACATCCAGCTACAGATGTTGCCAACGCCATGCTCAACTACGGATACGGCATCCTGTATGGAAAGATTGAGAATGCTCTCATACGCTGCGGCATAGATCCCTATATAGGCATTCTCCACAGAGACGAGTATGGAAGACCCGTCCTTTCCTATGATGTGATAGAACTCTACAGGGTATGGATAGCCTATATCGTCTATTCCCTGCTGGCACAAAATATCATAACAGAGGACTACTACTCCACAGATGAAAGAGGAGCAGTATGGCTGGAAGCCCTGGGAAGAAGAGTCATCATCCAGTCAGTCAATGACTACCTCTCAGAGAATGAATCCATCAAGGGAATGACCAGGAGCAGAGAAACCCATATATTTCTCTATATACAAAAGATACCAGAAACCTCCAGTACGGCATCAAACTCATGTTCCGTACCCATCAACTGAAAGCAGAAATCAACCTGTTCTTCGGGCACAAGGGATACTCGGTGGTAGAATCTCCCAAGAGAGGAACCTCCATGCAACTCAATGGCATGATGGCGCAACTGGTAAATGACTACGTACAAACTCTGACATATACCTCATGAAAGGAAACCATCTCATAGAAACCAGACTGATTGGCCAAGCCGGTTCAGCCGGCACAAGCTCCATCGGTAGAGTAACGGAGAACTTAGACGAGCTCCCCACCCTACCGGAAAGAATCAGACAGATACTGAACATCATCTCTTCAGCAGAAAGGAAACCAGGATATATGATATGCTTCATCATGTACGACATCACCAGCAACAAGGTCAGAACATTGATTGCAAAGTTCCTACTGAAAAAAGGATGTACTAGGGTCCAGAAGTTCATCTTCATGGCAGACATGCCATCTGATGAAGTTCAAGACATAGCCCAGAAACTTACAGAGATTCAAAAGATGTATGATAACAACGACAGCATTCTGATTGTCCCACTATCAGAGGACTATGCCAGAGCCATGAAGATCATTGGTCAGGAAGTAGATATCGATGTTATCCTGCATTCCAAAAACACCCTGTTTTTCTAGGCTTAAACACAAAATCAAGGAAAAATGAGCCAGTGAAATATCATTTCACGATGTTCAAGTACCTTTGCACCCGAAATAAAACGAAAGCTATTTCTCCCCACTTCTGTAGGAGGATAGCAGTACATAAAATATAAAAGTAAACAACGTAAAAACAAGAGAACAATGAAATTCATCAACTTAACACCCCACACCATCACCCTGAATGATGGCACAAGCTTCCCTACGGAAGGAAATGCAAGAGTAGCAGATATCTATACCAAGTTCAATGTAAACGGTATTTGCAAGGTTAAACACGGAGAGATCGAAAATCTCCCAGAACCAGAAGCCAACACCACCTTCATCGTATCGGCCATGGTACTCGCAGCAGCAAAGGAAAAAGGCAGAGAAGATGTGGTAGCCCCTGCTACCGGACACCCTGAGTGCAAAAGAGAAAACGGCTTCATCGTCTCTGTCCCAGGATTCGTCCACTAGACAATGCCACAGGCGCATTTAATAAGGTATGGGAGACCCTCTCAACTGACAAAATCAAGGAAAATTGAGTCAGTGAAATATAGTTTCAGCGAGTTTTCCTACCTTTGCACACAGAAAACCAAAGCCGCTATGGTTAAGTAAGTTAGCGACACTATTGACATATGTAAATTTTAAATATCATGACAATTTTAAGTATTATCATCGGGATCATCATCCTTCTGGATGTATTGACATTCCTGGTAAAAGCTACCGGCAATGCAAGTAACTTCATGTGGTACCTCTGCCGCCCACTCTGGGGTATCCTCGGCAATGGAGTGTATCAGAACATTTTCATGTTCATCGGTCTCCTCATCCGCTTGGCAGAAGCCGTCGTACTCACACACATCGTAGAAAACCTCTTCAGACAGTTAGTAGCATGAGCAAAGTGACCATTCCAAACAGGGCTTCCTACCAGGTCAGGAACCCTGCATCAGAAGAAAGTCCCTTCCTAGAAGCAGACTGGGCCCCAATCAATGCCCATCAGGTATATCAAGCCTTGAAAAGAATGCAATGCAGAAATCACCAGGCAACGTCAGCCTATAAATGCAAAGGTTTGGGAGCCCCATACAAGACAAGCCAGCAACAGGAAAACTGGCTAGGAGCAATCATCAATCATTTCAATCAAAATACAAATATTCAGTTAAAACATATCAAGACTATGTGCAAATTCAACAAATTCAATGGTAAAGTTACCAACTACTGCAGCAACATGTATGTCATCGAAGTAGATGACAAGACTATCTACATCCCATTCAGCGTGATGCATAAATTCCCGGCATTTCCACAATCCATGATGGAAGATGGTCACCTCAAGATCGGCGTAACAGTCATCATGGTGAAAAAAGACGAGAAGACATACTACCCTGACCATGAAACCTACGGAGTCAACAACAATCAGGAACATAAGCTGAACATCGATGGTACTTACCTGCTCAAGGATACAAAAGCGTATAAGCAGTCCAACAGCCTTCCAGAACTGATGGCTCAACTCAGCACACAGCTGCCTTCACTTCAAGAGGACCTGAGATTGGAAACACTGAAAGTAATCTCAGCTATCAACATGACAGAGGAGCAAAAGGTAGAGAAACTTACATCCATGGTAGACTTCCCATTGGACTTCGTAGAGTCACAGACCCTGGAAAAGAAGGCAAGCCTGTTCTATGCACCGGGCAATACCAAGGATGACAGAGCACAACTCAAGGAGATCGTAGAGTCAATCGTTGCCATGTGCAATAGCGAGGAACAGAAACAATGCCAACTCATCGTAGGAGTGAACGACAAGACCAATAAGACTTGCAAACTCCAGGATGAAATCGCCTCCAACTATCCACAGATGGCCAACCTCGACCAGTTCCAGAATACCCTGCTGGTTCCATTCATCAAGTCATACACCTACGACAATGCCCTGCTCATGTCATCCCTCAAATACAACTGGTACAACTACAATGGTGACCTGATCCTCATCATAGACATCAACTACCACGGAGATCCTATCATCTGTAAAGGTGGCAGACTCCCCTACCGATGCGACTCCGCCAAAATGATTGCAGAAGGAGTAGACCTGGTAAACATGGTCAAGAAGCTGACAAGAAATGCCGCATAACATCTAAGGAGGACTGCCCAAGTAAAGGCAGCCCTCTGATAATCAGATGAAAAATTCCATCAAAGTTCATTCTGAAAAGAAAAAAACAGAAAGAAGAAAACAACAAAAATGAAGAGAAATATGAAAAAGTCATTTTTAACAGCAATCGCTAAGCTGCTGGAGAAAGTGATGCAGATATACAAGGAATCTTCTAGGAGAAGACCGGTATTGATTTATGCAAAATACAAATAAAAAAGAATATTCTATGAAGAAGTTATTATTGTTTATAGCTGGAATCTCAATCCTGTTTTTAGCAGGTTGTTCCAATGGAAATCAGAGTCATGGCAATGAGGGAATGGGAGATAGTCTCCCTGCAGATCCTCCATTGGGTTATGTCATAGAGTTAAAGCCTTTGGGAAATT
>ENA-OPSA01000014-OPSA01000014.1-human-gut-metagenome-genome-assembly--contig:-NODE-14-length-58265-cov-16.930716_pt1 | contig 58265 bp, 62 predicted proteins | sample MGYA00241804_ERZ501899 | MGnify/ENA primary metagenome ERZ501899 (study PRJEB25962, sample SAMEA2042110) | human gut metagenome | biome: human gut; feature: human-associated habitat; material: faeces...
ATATGTATATTTATAAACAAGCAAGTTGATATTTATTCACTTGCGAAACTTCAGTAATAAAAATAAGGAGAAAATTGCTGAGAAAATTAAAGCTTGGCGCATTGCAAATCCAGATAGGGTTAAAGAATATAACCGGAGACAGAAAATTAAACGTTCAGAGGATGCTTGTGCCATTTCCAAAGACGTAATTTGATGTATATCACAGTTAATAACATTAAGAATATTACCAAGTTATGGATAAAGAACTTCAAATAATGCTCCCAATGAAGATTAGTAACTGGGAGTCAATACCATATAGCGAGGGTCTCAACTGCCCGAATCCCGAATGTACCAACAAAAGTTACGATGATGAAGCCCGGTCAATCTTGGGCTGGTGTGAGACACCCTACGGATTCATGCAGGTTTGCGAGTGCAAGAAATGCTTCGCAAAATACCGTATGCATGGTTTCCCAGGAGATAAGTTTTCTTTTTACTCCTTCATGATGTCTTTTATGCCGCGAATCAGGCGACAGGGTGGCATTGCCAGTTCACATCAACATGAAGAAAACTGGTTCGATGAAGATATTCTGGTAAATGGTTCTACCTTCATAGTGGAAACAAATGGCAGAAAATGGTCTGTTCTCTGTGAACGCTATGACAGGAAGACGAAGAACCTATTTGCCGTACATTATCTTTCTCCTGATGGTGCTTTCCACAAAGGGGGGCATCTGAATCTGGATGGAGCAAAAGTGAGAAAGGCAACGGATAAAGAAGCGGTATCACTTTTCTATTCGTTTCTGAAACATAAATAATATTTTGACTATGGAAATAAATGGGGTGCGATTTATCGCAGGATTTGACCGAGAGGGTTTATTCAAGGGACATTCTGCAAGCATTGTCCTTGATTGGCTGAATGAAACCCAAAAACCTTCAAGATGGGGTACTGGTAAGGAAGTGAAGATAGATAATCTCAGTCTTTCTGATTTAAAGCTGTTGGCGGATTCCATCAACAAGTACATCAAGGCTGTTGAAATGAGCAGTAAGAACGACGAGAGTCTCAGACAGGCATTACTGTGTCATGCCCAGAAGACAACTTACTTCGAAAAGTACACTAACTTTGATAGAGGTTATTGTGGTGTGATGGAATCCCTGGCTCTGGGATTGCAGATTTCAGATATGAGTGTCAATGAAATTATCGCTCGTATTGAGGATCGCAAAAATGTATATCTTGATTTCGAGGAAAACAGTATCATTGATGAAGGTTTCATTCCGGATCAGACAAAGGCAGAATGCGCTAAGAAAAGTATGGCCTTAGATGGCTATAATGCTGCTATGGAATCTATCCAGAAGATCATAGAACACTTCAGGTCGGAAGCTGTGAATAAGGAGAAGGTAGGAACCTGGAAGCCTGACAAGCCGAAACGTATAATTGGGCAGACAACAAGAATATAAAATGACAGTTATGGAAAAGAAAAAAATTCTATATCCCATTAAGAAAAAATATGTAAAACGTATCTTTGACGGCACGAAGGCTTACGAATACCGTAAGCATCTTTGCAAGGATGATATCGATACCATCGTCATCTACGAATCATCGGGTAGGGGAAAGGTGGTTGGCGAATGCCAGATTGTCGGTCGCATCTGCTGCGAACCCCAAAAACTCTGGGATCTGACTAGGGAACATGCCGGAATCGAAGAAAAGGATTTCTTTGAATATTTCAAAGACTGTGAGAAAGCCTGTGCCTACGTCATTGGTGACGTGAATGTTTTCATGACTCCGAAGACTCTTGAAGATTATGGAGTAAACTGCATTCCGCAAAACTATATATATCTTTAATTGGTAGAAAAAACAACCCCTTGACGCATTGCTGATGCTTGCGCCAAGGGGACTACTAATAAGCAATATATAGTATAGGCCAGATGCCTACATTATATCTTATTTGATGTGCATGGTCTGTTGCTCATCTTGTTGCTGACTCATTCCATGCTCATAATGTTGCGCCGCAACATTTCTGTTTTCGTCATATTTGGTCAAAACGGCATTGGCAAGTGTATTCAAAGGTATATGTCCTTTTTCGTACGCTTCAATTACCTCTTTGTTTATTTCTATGACGGTTGGTACTCCGTCAATATCTGCAACCATGGAACGCCACTTTACTACAGGATTGGCAATTCTTGGTGACAGAGATTCGTCTGCATAGGTTCTATAGGTCTTGGAGGCAGACTCACCATTGCGTTGTTTCAGCGCTGCTGTTCCTGCAGAACTGAATATGTTCAGACCACCATAACCAAGAAGAATCATTTTTAACAGAGGGTTTCTCTTAACTAGCAGGCCGGCTGCTATGGATGCTAGGGGAAGAAGATTGTCTTCTATCTTCAAGTCTGGGTTCTTGCCTGTGAACATTCCTATGATCATATCAGGCAACATCGCCATGATATAACCGAAATTCTTGCTCAGTCCACCAAATTCTCCGGCTCCCATCTCTTTCATAGCCTCTTCCCAACCACTCTGCTGCGGAGCTGCCTGAGGCTTTTGCGTGGTGACTTCTGTATTGGTGACAGCCTTTTGCGAAGTCTCTTCCTCATGATAGTCACGCCTTTCTGCTGTTTCCGTTTTCTTCTGAGAGTGCTGACGTATTCTTTCCTTTTCCTCTGCTTCTTTTATAGCTGCTGTCTTGGCATAGTCAATAGCTCGTTGGCAAACCTCTTTGTAGGTCATCTTTTTGCCGTGTACAACTGCATTTTCCTTACCGGTACGACTCATTTCCATCGCAATGGCATAAAAGCCTGAGGCGGTTTGCTCACACCTCTTTCTGCTCATGGTCATCATCCATTTTGGCGGAAAACTGTCTTTGTTGAACGGAACAGCTTGCTTGGTGAATGTGGTCTTGATGTTATTGTATAACTTGTCTGCATTTCCCTTGTTCTGTTGATAGAACTTGTTCATGCTGTTTGAGGTCCTGTTACTGAAAGAAGAATGATTCTCTTTGATTTTATTCTTCAAATCAAAGTTGAGCTGATACATCTTTTCGGTTGCTGTACGCTTGTATTTCTCAGCTCCCTCCTGTATTTTTTTGATACCGTCTTTGTCTCCCAGAACCTTCTTGCTGACATCGCGCTTGTATTCTTCATCATTCCATTTCTTGATGTTGTATAATTCAAAGCCACCTCGAAGACTTGCATCAAGCATTACGCTTTTGACTCCACCTACACCGCCCAAGGAAGCTGCATCCACGCCCATGGCGATGGCGTTGGCTCCGACTCTCTCTTTCCAGGAAGGATTATACATGGCATTTGCCTTATCCCTTACCTTTGCATTGTGGTCTGCGGATTTATATGTGAAGTTACTAAAAATTGTACCTATCAGACTGTCGGACAGTCCGTTCTTTATACAATAATCAATAGAATTTTTCGGCACACCGCTTCTTGCCATCTGTTCTATCACCAGCTGGTCGATTCTGCTGTTGACATAATCGTCCGCAAAGGCCACCAGCTGATTTATATCCTTCTGGGGATATCGCTTTAAAAGCTCCTGGAAGAAATGCACCTTGAACGTTTCAATATCTTCCTGTATTTTCTTGTTTTTAGACCATGCGTCACGTACCTTTCTGATGACTCCTCCTGCCGGATCCTGGGTTGTCTTACCATTCGCATTATGGTCTGCCACAGGAGCCAGGCCTCGTACCGTTTTTGGCATAGCCATGGCTGCAACGGTAGTATTGTACTCATCTACGTATTTCTTGCGTTCATTTGTTATTTCTGCATTGACTCTCTTCTTGGCATTGACAATGGACGGAGCCATATAGCTTGAAAAGTATTTCTTCAAGTTGGCATCAAGCTGCGATAAACCGCTATAATCTACTTTCTTAGACATAATATATTAATTATAGGCCCAAGAGCTGCGATCTCGCTTGCTCGATAGCCTTGTGATAAACTGAGTTCTGCTTAGGATAGAACCTTGACAGCCAACCGTCAAGGTCTATCTCATTGTTGTGAAACTGAATGGCTTGTTGACGAGTAATCTCTATAGACCGTTCTCCTTCCTTTCGACCATTGAACCAAGCCTTTGTCCAACATCTGTTACCGGAGGTGTTAAAATAGATGGATGCAGTTCTATCAATGTCATAACTTTGGGCATCGATGACCATATTGGCTAGTGGATCCTCATACTGTCCATCTACTTCTGCTTGATGAGAAAGTTTTTTTTTTCACTCTCACTCCAGGATGGAAGAAAAACATTGTGCTTGAGAGCCATATAACCAAGGAAATCGTCCAGAAGCAAATTCTGAACCTTCTCCAGAAGAGGGAGACTTCTGCTCGTCAACCCCAAAGGGTTGCCCAAATCTGGCAGCTTCTCAAAGAAATAGTTTCTCTCTGCACCTTTGGCATAGATGTTTCTCAGCGAATTTTCAGTTCTTGCTGAAGCAGTGTAAGCTCCTGTGAGGAGATCATTCATGTAGGAAGGCAACCAACGGAGCATCATAAACATGATTTCATCCTTATCCATGTCATATTTGGTGTGGATAGGCTTTTCTCCAAGTTTTTCGGTTGTAGGCTGTCTATCAAGCCCCATTGCAGACAACTGCTCGATGTTAGCCCAAAGCATCATTAAAAAATCTTTTGGATCTATGATATCTTCACAGAAACGCACCGAGATATGAAGAAATTCACCTGATAAGGCTATTTTATCTCCAGCTCTCACTTCTGTTCCGTAAGGTGTATATGCTTCTGCAACATGACTATATGTTACCTCATACTTTCCGTATTTGGCAACGACATAATTACCATGAACGGCTTCCTGACCGGCTCCGACGATAATTCCTGTTGCTACTGCATATAAGTCTTTATTTTTACAGAAGAAATCCGTTCCTACATGGTAGAACTTCTCACCGGTCTTAGGGTGGATCTGCTCTCCAAAGCCCAAAGTAATATTCAATTCTTCATTTGCGCCCAAATCGAAAGGCATTCTGAAACCACTTGCTGATTCCAAAAACAAATCTTTATAATTCTTTTTCATATATATACTTATTAGTTAATGATTTCCTTTAACGGTATCGGTGTACATATTCACGCTCAACCTCTTCTTCAGTTTGCTGCTGAGCTTGAACTGAACTTCTTTGTGCAGCTTCCTGCTGTCTGCCCTGTTCCTGTATAGGAACTCTTCTATCATTAATCTTATGCAGTGTTGATGAACCGAGCAGGAGACTGACTGCCTTTCCCATCCAGCCGAACTTGCCGAACATCAGGTATGAGGAGGCGAGGAGAGAGGCAAGGTCCATCTTGGATATGTTTCCGTTCGTTACATTACCTAACATATTGGACAGCGTATTGGATATGTTGCCGCCACCTGATACTGACATTTGTCCAGCAGATGGATCCCCGATAGGATTTCCATTTTCGTCTAGAACGAAACCGTTACCATATCCATTTGCCATTCTCTCCTTGACACCATTATATGCTCCGGCGACTTCTTCACCGCCTCTTTGGGCAAGATCTTTGGCACCTTCATAAAAATTTCCTAGCTCATTTCCTGCTTTATCTAATCCACCGGCTATTTTGTCGTAAGTACCATTACCGATTGCTTCATCCAGGATGGATTGCAAAACGGCAACATCTTTTTTGTTTCCATACTCGTCTCGATGAATGCCAAAGATGTTATCTTTGAGAGCACGAACGATACCTTCTTCTTCATCACTTCCTAGCATATTGGTCAATAATCCAATTGCTCCTCCTTCATAACCTGTTGTATGTTTTAGAAGTACAGATCCAGCAAGGAGACTCGTAAAAGGATGCTCGGCTCCAAATCTGAGTACATGTCCAGAAGCCGTACCGACAGCCTTTAAACCAGCCCATCCCTTCACGGTAGCCTTCTCTGCATAGTGGGCTGCCGCCTTGGTGTTATGAAGAGAGTTTCCTTTCTTACTGCCTTCTTTTACAGCATTCCCTGTCTTATCTACAACTTTTGAAGTTTCAGATGCAGCTCGCTGACTGGCTTTTGCTGCCTGATCCGTCATCTTTGCTGCATTTGTACGAGAAGCCTTCCAATTGTTCTGAATCCCCTTGTACCAGGAATCAAAGCCTTTTTCAGTATATGTTTTGCCAGTTTTTACATCTTTGACAAGCTCACCCTCTTTGAGAAAACGCTGGGTTGTTGTTCCCCCTTTAGGGGTAAATGTATGCTTGCCATAGACTGTATTGAACTTTTCCAGAGACTTGGCTTCTTTAGCCGCCTTTGCTTCTGCAACAGCCTTTCCTAACTTGGTGTCAAGCTTAGCTCCGGTTACAACTGCTTTATCGACGGCTTCGGTTGCTACCTTACCACCTGCCTTAAAAAATGATTTGCCAGCTTCCCAGAGTTTCCCTGCTAACTTGCCGGCTTGAACGATACCTGCCATGATATTTCCTTTCTTTTATTAATTGGTAATATTGTTATTTCCCGGATAACCCTTTGGATAATTCAGCTGCAAGATAGGTCTTGCCTGATGATCTTCGGTTTTGGGTGTTTCCTGGATACCACCTTCTCTTGCAGAACAAAGCCAAGCCTGGTAAGGCTTGTTACCTTCCACCTCGGTAGATGTCCAATACCAGCAATAACCAGTAGTCTTTATTTCCTGACCACCAAGAAGTCTGATTATGGGATTGATAGCTGGTGCAGCTTGTGACAACAAACGCATTTCTTCTACACTAGGGATGTATTGACTCTGATTGTAATAATGGGTATCAAAGCACTTCATGGCTATAGGACAGCCGACATTCTTCTCACTGATGTAACTTTGATACATTGCAACGGTATTACTGTAGCCATCACAGGTATCTACCTTGCAGCTGGTTCCGTTTTCCATTCCAAGAGAGTCACAGAACGCACCTGACAGTTCGTTGAGACTGACTGCCAGGGCAGGATGGTTCTTGTCCTTCTCGGCAAAAACTACTGCCACCGCAAATATTTCATCACCCATTTCTGACTTTGCCTCCAGGTAATCTGTATAGGTCATACATCTGTGGTCTGAACAGAGTACATAACCGATATGCAAGTCCAAATCAACTTCCTCGTGCGAATCACACGAGGTGTTGATTATCAGAACAGCTGCCATCAGACAGGTTATATATGCTAATGACTTATTGAATAATTGAATAATTTCTTTCATATCTTACTTCTTAAAATGGTACTTTTACTCCAACAACAACTCCTGTTCTGAAGGTATCCTCCCCACGGAAGACGATATCTTCCTTAATCTGATAATAGAGACTCCAGCCATTGTATAAATTATAGGTATGCTCATAGCCCAAATTGACTGCACCAAGCCACTTGTCAAGGTCACTACCGGCGGAACCGCCTATGCGGAAATTACCATGATGATTGCGCCCACGGCTGACACAAGGCTTGTAGGCTACACCTATCAGCCAGTTGTTGTAATTGTGCCAGAAGGTTTCGTTGGTTATATGACCAACTTCTGGATCCTTCTCATACTTGATGTAATATGAACCGAAATATTCCCACGCACTGTGATATTCCGTTTCATGTTCGTAGGCTAGGTTTGCCTCCAATCCATTTGGATAGGAGGCTCCCAAACCTAACATTAAATGGTCTCCGTGTGACTGGGCACATACTTTCTCTCCGTAAAGGGTGAAAAGAAGGATCAATGCCAATGTCTTGACCATATTATATATATTTACTGTCTTTTCCATACGCTGCTGGTTTTATTGCTCCCTGAGAAGTAGATTATCGAATGCGTCTGCCGCAAGTACATCCTCGTAATCAAGGTTCATTGAAATGGTACGTCCGGAAATCTGCTTCTCGGACAACTCAATAGTGAGAACCTTGTCATTAGGAAAAGTCATTTTCTTCAAGACGACCACATTTCTGTAACCTTTCTTGAATCTGACACTGCGGTCTAACACTAGAGCTGGCTTCAATTCAACTGTCTGTACATTGGTTGCCTTCTGCTGTTTCTTATCCTGTAACTTGAATCTCAGTTCATCAATGTCAAACGGAAGATTTGTATTGTTGTCAACAGAGAAATCGATGAAGAAATATTCTCCAACAACATATATGTTGTTCAGGCGCATCGTCATCCTGTTGTTCTTGGTGAACGTACTCCGATACTTGGCAGGAGACTGCCACACCTTCATGGCATAGGCCACCATATCGGTGGTTGACATGCTTACTTCTGGATTATGGAAGGCATTGCGCTCTACAAGCTCGACCTCTTTGTCTGAGACGGCTTCTTCAAGCTTGCTCGTATAGACCATGGCATACTGTACACGGTATCTTTCTGTAATAACCGTGACAATACCCATAACCTCACCATCCTTGTGATTGGCTGATGTTGGCTTTAGACGGATAACATTGTCCAATGGCTTGTCACCAACAATACTATCTGTCGAAATATCCACCAGACGGATAGGCTCTGATGCAGTGATGATGGTGGAAACATTCTCGTTCATCGTCAACTGCTCCATATCCGAAAATCCCTTCTGGGCATAGCTACCAAGAAAGGTTGCACACATTGCTAAAAATGCACAAAGTCTGAATTTTAACTGTTTCATATTCTTATTACTTATTAGTTTCTACCTTTTTTCTTATCTTTCTGACTCTCATCAACAAGATAAACCCTCGTTCCGTATTTCAGACGGACAACATTCTTCTTTGCTGCCTTTCCGAGGGCTTGCATCACTCTTTGAGAAGCTTGCTGGACTGTCTGGTTTGCCCAAGACTTGATACCTGTACCGGAAGAGTTGTTGTCTATGAGGTTGTTACCGCCCTGTGTTGCAGAGGATAGAACATCCTGTGTTGTTTCCCGGAAACTGCTCTGGGGTACATAAAGACCTTCCATTCCATCAGTGTCAAACATCTTAAGCTCAACCTTTACAATCTCTTCATCAAGGAAGATACTTTCAATCTTACCCTGCACACGCTGCTTACTAAAACCGGACATGATAGCATAGATGTATGTACCTTTTCTGATGGTCATATCTTCAACGATAATATCCTCCAGGAGTCTGAGACGAACTCTCGAACCGTCAACTGCCTTGATATTCTCATCAATGATTGCAGAAATCATATTTGACCTGCGTCTATTTGCTGTTATTGTGTTGAAATAAACAGAAGTTTCACGTTCTTTCTTGAAGACTCTCTTTGGAGAATCTTCCTTTTTCTCATTGTATGTGGCTTCTTCTCCTGATTGAGAATTGTTCTGACCGTCCGATCCTCTATAGGAAGAATTATCACCATTTGGGCTAGGGGAGTAGTCTGAACCTGCTGATGAAGAACTAAATGAGGAACCGGTACTTCTATTTGTATCCTGTTCTTTACTGCCAGAAGGAGAAAATACTGAACTGTTTGACAGTTCCTTATTCATGCTCTCCCAGTCTCTCTGACGACGAAGACGCTGTACCTTCTCAATATCTGAATCTGTTACAGGCGATACAAAGTCTGAGGATGTCCTGCTTTGGCGTACATTATTCTGCAGCTCACGCAACTTGTTCTGTTCGCTCAGTCTGGCTTGTCGGTCCTTTTCCTCTGCTTCCTGTCTTTCAACAGAAGATGCTTCGCTGTTGGAATACTTACTTTCGTACTCCTCTTTCTTGTTGACAGAATCATTGTCATTTTCAAGACTGTTCACGCCGCTTAAATCACTGATTTGTCCAAACTCCCTCTCTGTATTATTCATCTTATCTCCTAACAGTGAATCTGTATTGGCTTCCGGAAGGTCACCGGACAGATAATCCGTTGTCTTAAGACGAGGATCTGTTTTATTGGAAGATACGTCTGTCTGAAACATATCTATCACAAAGTATCCCACAAAGAGAATGGGAAAGTACAAAATAGCCGGCAAAAGATATTTTGGCTGTCTGAAATTGATTTTCTTTACATCCATTTTTATCTATGTTTTAATTGTTCCTGTTTCAATGCTTTATCGACTAACTCTACTGCTGTTACTCTTTTTTCGTTCTGATATGCATTGTAATGATATATCAGGCTTGCAAGATTACAGCATAGCAACACAAGAGGTAATCCAATGAATATAGCAATAAATGCCTTCTTATGTGCATTCCCCCATGTGTGCAACTTGACGGCTAGGTAGTTGATGCCTACCTTCTCGGCAAAGCGAGCACCAAGCTCTTTTTCCCTTTCATACCGTTCTTTATACTTAGGGTCATTCTTGTCAGGCATTGGCTCGCCGAAGATCATTCTGTTTAGTCTCGTTCTATCCATAGCTTTTCCTCATTAATGATTAGTAATTTGACTTCTGAATCTCTTCCAGATCCTTGTTGAGCAAGGTTCTCCAGTTGGTAATAAGGATTCCGTGAGGATTGTTCTCTGTACGTGGAACCTTGCGGAGATTTCCGGCAGTAACCAACTGACGTGTCAAGATACTGGTTCTACGCTCTATGCGCTGTCTGCCATAATAGGTAAATGACATGGAATCCGTATTCAGCTTGATACTGTCACAGTAGATACTACAGATAGTTGAAGTACCAATGACATTGTTATAGAAGCCTTTTTCCTTCAGTGCATTATACTGGGCAAGACCGGTCTCGTCAACGAGATACATTGCCTTCTTCATCGTGTACTGTATGTACTGGTCATCTGGGGCAAGAGTGAAGAAGAAGTTATGGAACATTTCAATATCACTCTTTGCCTCTACATCGAACGTCTCTGCCATATCTGTCTGTTTTACCAGGATAGGGACCTTGCCGTCCAGGACATATATCTTCTTGTGAGCTTCATCTACCATGCCTTTCGCAACCAAGATGCTTCCTAGGCTGACTACGACGCAGCCAACCAGGAAGAGTGTGCTGATAATCATTACCAGCTTGATTTTATTTTCTATATTGTTTAAAACAGCCATATCTTTATCTGTTAATCGTTATTGTTAAAGTTTTGGTAAAGCACTCATGATGCTTGTCTTTGCTGCTCCAGCAACACCTTCACCGAAGTTTCGGGTTGAGAACGCCGTATCGCCTTCCGGAATCATCCAGGCAGCAAGGTCTGGAACAAGATTCAGACACTTCAGGGAGACAACGCTGGCTACAAGCAGATAACCTCCTGTGAGGAACGTGTTCTGAACATAACCTGTTATAGAACCCTCGTTTGCCGTAATGACAGAAAGATTTTCTATTTGTACACTGATGACGATATCAAACAGGAGCAATACATAGAAACCGACGAAGTATAACATGGCTCCATAAAAATGTACCGTAAGATACCTTATCATCCATTTGGCCCAAGCACCTTCCCATTTGGGCAGGACGCTGAAGGCTATCATTATCGGGCCAAATATAGTGAGCATTCCCAGAAGTATCTGCTGGCAGAATATCGTTGACCACCATCCGATTTTGTATATTACAAGTGAGAAGAACATGACTATCTTGTCAAATCCAATCATTGTTCCAGCAAATTCAACCTTTCCTTTTGCTTTTTCTAGGTCTTTTGCACTTTTCGTTTCATCTGTGAGATTTTTCATTTCCTCACCAGTTGGTTGCGCATTTGCTTTTTTGATGAACTCGCTGGCTGCTTTTGGGTCATTGATTGCATTTTCTGCTAAAGTATCTCGCTCATGTATCAGATTCATCAAGCCACCTTTACCATCCGTACCATAGATTTTCTCCTGTACCTGTATTGCTTCTGCTTCATAGAGGTCGTGGGTATAGGAACCGATACAATTAGGGATATAGGCTAAAAGGTCAAGCACACTGCCTTGACTACTTCCAGTACCGGTCATCGATGGTGGATACCAGAAAGCAAGTACTATGGCTACACCGAAAACCTTCAAGATTTTCAAAACATCAATAGGCTCACCTTTGACCATCATCTTATAGGCCATACTACCACCCACACAGATTGCAAACATAGCTCCAAGGCACATTGCCATCTGGAGAATGTACCAGAACGGACCGTTCGGTCCGATAAACGTGTTGTTGCACAGGAAGGAGTTTGTGGCAAAGACAACATTGTCTATGTCTTCATCAAAAAGATCTATGCCTAGTGTGCGGGTAAGATCTCCGATGAAATCCTTCACATTGCCCAGATTACTGTCCAATAATAAATTTGTAAACATATCTATATATTTTCTTATTAGTATTCATTGCTTCTTCTTATTTCGACCTTGACTTGCCACCAGCATTGGCTACCTCAAAATTTTGAGTCCAACGGAAGAGACAGTCATAGGCGATGGTTTCATTTTTCGTTAACCTCTCAGGCTTTATGCCTCTTCGGTTAAACTCATCAACAATCTTGTATCCCTTCCACTCCTGTAGCCGGACAACCAACGTTCTGTTACGTTGAAGAATCTCCTTATAATAGGAAATGTACTCACTTTGGCGTTGTCCCATAGTCAGATAAGACTTTCTGATGATATTTATGCCTGACTGAATGCAATTGTAAATCTGTTTCCAGTTGTCATAATCCTCGTTGGAGCCTCCTGCTGACATTATCTTGTTGATGTTACGGTTGAACGATTCCATGGATGACTCGATCTTCGGACCTTCTACTCTCCAGGCTACATCTGAGGTCGGATCGGATGATACCAGATCCAAGTCTGCAATCGATGCTCGTTTTGACAGATTGGTTCTCACTGAGTCCGCTTTAGCAACCTGATTTCTAACAGAACGAGAATGAACCATACGATAGAAGTTCTTGTTTGTTAAATATGCGGTCTTCTGATAGCCCTTATGAAAGGTGTTATAATAAACAGCCGGCATCAATGCACCTGCACCTGTCTCCATGACTGTAAACTGGTTTAGAATGCTTGGATCTGTCTCGAAGGTCATACTTGAATACTGGGCACTTGCCTTTGTCTGAAAGACTGCTAGCATTACAATGATGAAATATAGTATTTTATTCTTCATTATACCTTATTTTATATTAACCATCTTTTCTTCTTTGCTCTCCAAGAAGCCCACCGCCACCGAGCAGCTTAGACTTCTGCATGGGCCTTCTGTTGATGATGACATCAGCTGCGATTCTCTGAGCCTTTTCCCAACAGGTAAACGTTCCTTCCAGAATTTCTTTTCTCCGAGACGTACCATAAAGACCTTTCTTATGATAGAACCGTCGCATCATCATGTGTGCCCATAATCGATAATAGGCGGAATTGACGCTATAGGCTATCTTATCCATATTTTCGTCCACACAACTCATTATATTTATAGTCTCATATACTGTTGACTGGGTTATTCCTGTACTTGAAGCAGCTATAGCTCCTTCAAATTCAATGAGACTCTGCCATAGCTGATTGCTCTGGGTTTTGAGATTCTTGAATAGCTCATAGGAAGTCGTATAGAGGATAGAATCCTCTGCGATAATGTCGCCTTTCATCAGAAATTCCTTCCTGTAATCATCCAGTAGCGTCAAATAAGACTCTAAGTTGTTTTTGGTCACATTCAACGTATTTCCTAAATGTATGACAGTTCCTGCTCCCTGTAGGATTGCGCTGATTAATTTGAGTCCACGCTTGTATTTATCCAACTTGTCACTTGTCTCTTTGTAATCAGAAACTTCTTTTACAGTTGTGCCATGAATGGAATCCAAACCTTTTTCCGATACGACTCGGTATCTAAGAAAGGATTTGTACGTCTTATGATTGCCAATCATTGCTTCTATAGAAACTGCGTCTGATGGTGAAACCAATTCTCCAAAGGCATTAGCAGAAAACAGCATGATTACGCCTAGGATGACAACTCTTAAATGTTCTTTCATAACCTTCTGAATTTACTTTTTTGTGTATTATTATTCTTTGAAGTTCCTTTTTGTCCTTCAAGTGCTTTGACGGCACTTTGTCGCCAATTATAGAGTGCTGCTTCTACAACAGTCTTTCTTCTTTCACTGTCTATCAGATCCAACACGATTCCTCTGAGGAAGTTCTCAATAGTATTCTGTGCATACATCACTCTTTCAATCATTATCAGATGAGAGTATATGTCTGCCAGCTGACTTTCTATATTGCGTGCAATCTCAATTCTGTCACTTGCAAAAAGCAGATGGAGACCATCAACATCTTCTTCTCCAGAATCAATCGTTTCTGTCCTGTTATACTGGATTTCGATAGTACAGTCAGGCATATCTCTTCGCAACTCGGCATAGCGATTGTTGACAATGTTTGCCAATTCCTTTTCGGATATATTATTGTCAAGCTTCATCGTTTCAATAACGCTCTCCGAAGCCTGTTCTGATGTTAAGGAGAAATCTATGGAAAGAATTGCACGATGAATACGTATTCCCAGCAGGTATTGTGGCTTTCTGGATAAGGATAAGTTAGCCGTGTAGGTAACATAGAAACCGCCACTTTCACTATATCCGTGACGTATCCAAACATGGTCTCCTGCATCACGATCCCACTTTCCTGTATCCAACCACCTTATTTTATATGCAGAAGCAAGTTCATCCATATTGGCCGGGATTCTGTACTTATCCTCTTCTGAGGTTTCTTCCAAATCCTTATAGTATTCTTCCCTGGCATTCTGCAGTTCATTACGCTCATCCTGTGCATCTTGCAACTGTTGCTTCAAATCATCCTGCTTCCTTTTTAGCTCCTCGTATTGAGAACTAAGCTGTTTATACAGTTGTTGATTTCCGTTCATGTTTGCCTGGAACATTTTCCTGCTGAGTACGTTCAACTGTTCTTCCAGGGAATTTATCTCATTTTGAATGTTTTGTATTTTCTTCTCTTTTTCTGTTATTGCATCATTCAATTGTGTTTCAGAGTCATCTCTTTCAAAGTTTGTGGACATGGCAAAGTTTTCAGATTCCTCATTCAGGCTCTTGCCCTGTTTACCATTTTCTTTCCAACTCCAACTACCTTTACCTAGATTGTTACCACCTTGACATTTGGCAATGAAGGTTACAGAGGTGCAGCCACTCAGTTTTTGGGCATCCGCTTCCTCGTAATAGATTGGTGAGTCGGAACTGAGAACGAACGAATAAGAGTGCAACGTGTCACTATCTGCAATTGAATCCTGGTAATGCTTTAATCGTGCATCCAATTTTTCCTTGAAGATACGCTTATCCATCGTCTTCGAGTCAAATGTTTCTTCGTATATGACCTGCTGTATGTTCCAGGAATCGACAACCTTCACGTTATAGCTATAGAAGCAGTGTCGCTTATAGTGTCTATGCCCCAAACCTGTATTCTTGTAACTTTCCCTTAGATTTACATGATTGAGTGTATATGATATGGAACAATTGTGACCAGGATTCTGCGTATTGTAACTACTTACTTTTGACTGACTCCATCCTGACTGTGAATCTGCCTTGCGCTTTATTTCTTCTCTCTCGGAGGAAGTGAGACTGTGACAGTACTCATTGTCTCTTGGACTTATGTAATGATTCCAGGCAGCATCCCATCTGGAATCATCGTAGCTATCATAGGATTCCGGAGCATATTCTGCCAAGACTTGCGAACCGCTGTTGATACTGGATATGTACCATCTTTGGGTGTAATATCTATTCTGTAGCTTGTCGATATAACCTTGCATATATTCTGCTATGTTATAGTCGTCTATTCTGAATAGCCTTTTTACCCCCTCGGCATCGGCACTCTGTACCACCCCCATGACAAAATCCTTTGTGTCCTTGGCATTATCATATATCTTATAGGCTTCCTTGAAGCCTTCATACATATCCTTGATTTCGTCCCTTGAAGCATGAAAGACTCGACCTATGTTGGAAAACTGAGAAAAGTTCTTGTCGATAACACTACCTCCGATAGCTGATAGTGTATTAGTAATATTTGTAAAATCTTCCTTGACAGCTTCCCAGCTCAAACCTTCACCGAAATTGCTCAGGTTATCCAGAGTCGCCTTCCAATCAACGTTGCCCAATTTTGCCAAATCAAAATATCTTTCAAAAGCCTCGTTTAGAACCAGAAACTTAACATCTTTAAATGTGCGCTTACCATTCGTTACCAAGACCTCAAACTGCTTGCACAAACTCACAACAGAGTTCGTTGTCTTATAGAGATAGGGACCCCAATACATGGCATTCTGTGGCTTTTGAAGCATTCCGTATGCTACAGTTATAAGCTTTGGCATGATGAGATCAGCAGCCAGGTACTTGATTCTTTTGTAATAATAGAACTCTCCATCATCAAAGAATCGCATTTCACGTAATGCGTCATGACGCTTTTTCTCTGCTAGGAAAATCTGCGCTATTGATATATTACTCTTTGTATATTTGTTCGAGATAGAATCAAGAGCATTCAAGCCTTGCTGCTCTGTTTCATTCTCTATCTCATACGCTGCGCGCATTGCAGCGATGGTAGCTTTATCTACATTCACTGAATGAAAAGCCGCCATCGCTGATAAGCGCATAAATAACGATAACAATATGATGGTATAAATTCTACGCATTTTTATTTCTTTGTTTGTAATCGTCCTTCTTTCAGGACTTTCTGTGAAAACTCAAGACACTTTTTGATTCCACTGTCGTGCCAATCTCTAACGAAAGCTTCAATGGCATGCTGATAGTCCGTATCCATCAGCTTCTTGTAGAGCTTCAAGGCTTCCTTTTCCGCCTTTTCGGTGGTGTAGGCCATATAGCACTCCGGTGGTTCCTCTACGCCAAAGACATCGCCATCAGTACCTCGCTTTATGAAAAGCTCCTTGAACGGATTTCTACCGTCCTTGTTGTCCAATCTGTTGATGGTGAATATCTTCTTGCAGTCGATATCCGTCAAAGCAAGGGTTGCCTTGATATCATCAAACTTATCCTTGAACTTGCTCTGATCGAGGAGCATGAAAACATCGGAATTGTTGATGATAGCTTCCTTTACAATAGGAGAAGACGTGATATCCTGAATCTCCTGGGTTACAACTCCTACCATCGCCCAATGTTTTCTGGCTGTCTTGTACAAGTACTTGATATACTCAGCCATTGTCGGTGTAGCGATTGCTTTCCAGGCTTCCTCGATGACCAGACATTTTCTGCCCTTCTTTATACGCATTTTCTGCGTAAACACGTCCATAATGATAAGAACGATAATAGGGAAGAGGACGGGATCGTCCTTTACCTTGTCTATCTCGAAGACGATGAACTTCTCATCGAACAGGGAGGAATCGATGTCATTGTTCAGAATAAACTCCTGTTCTCCACCTTTATAGAATGGTTTCAGAATGGCAGCGAAGTTGTGGATGTCAAACTCGATGTTCTGCTGACGCATCAACTGTGGGATACGTTCTATGGCAAACTCGTAGTAGCTGTTGAAACTCAATTCCGTAACTTTGAGCTTTTTCTTCTGACGCTCTATCTTTTCTATCTGCCGCTCAATTCTCTGGAGATATTTCTCCTCAATGACAGCAGGGGTAAGACGCATCAACTGCTTCTTTGCATTTTCCTTTTCTCCCTCGGTAGCAGCCTTATCGTCAACCACTGCCTGAAGCTTTTCTCTTAGTCGTTTTTCTCGGTCTGAAATATTCTTTTCTTCAAGACCTTCAATCTCATAGTCATCACCATAACGACTTTCAAGTTCTTCCTCATACTTTTCGAATGTTCCATTCTTCTTGTCTTCAAGCAGAAGGGTTTCCTTCATGATCTTTCTCTCTTCGTCTGTAAAAGACTCGAAAGGATGGAAATAGGCCTCATAATACTCCACGATAGTGGTGTTGATTATTGTATCCTCAATCTTGCTGGAGGCTTCTGCGCCCTTGAAGAGCTGGAAGATGAGACTCTTCAGAAAGTTCTTCTTCTCGCCAAAGTTATTCTGGTACTCAATATCTGTAATCTTGAATGGGTTCATGGAGATTGGCTTCTCCTTCGTATATGAGATATATGTACCTCCATAATAGCTACAGATACCTTCGTAACTGTCTCCTGTATCAACGATGACACAGTCTGTGTCCTGCTCATAGAGCTGTCGCATGACGGTATTCATCGAAAACGATTTGCCGGATCCGGATGGACCGAGTACAAAGAAATTGGAGTTGTTGGTGTACTTTATCTTACCTTCCTTACCTGTTATATCTACTGCAAGTGGAACTCCCTGGCGGTCGGTATAGTAACATTTGAAGGCAGAATCGTCTCCCTTGGTCTGTCTTTCCTTGTACATCAGACTGAATGCTGCTTCTGACAAAGTAAGGAATCTGTCATAGTCTTCACTTATTCTGAAACAGTTGCCAGGGAAGCTGCCGACGAACAACTCCAACTGATTATATGCCTTTTTGGAAATATGTATATTGTATCTTGCAAAGAGATTTTCCAAAGCATTGGTTACCTTTTGAAAATCCTCGTCTTTCTTTATCTGGACAATCAGATTGAAATGGGCATATACGAGCTGTTTGCCGTTTCTGGCCAGTTCTTCCTGCACAGCGTTGATATCATCAACCGCAATCTGGTTGCTCGGATTTGGCATTGAAGCGTGACGGTTCTTTTTCTTGTCTAACCTTGCATTTTCCCTTTTCTGATTTGGAAGATAGACTATTTGGTTATAGACCGCAGTCTCTACACCAGGGATATGGTCTATATCTGCCAGCAAATCCATTGGCATCGTAGCATTGTTTACCGAGACTTCCGTAAATGGTCGTATCTGGCTAGGAAGACCGATATTATCTATATCCAGCAGACTATATACTTTTATCTGGTTGTTGCCCATTCCTATCTTTTCGGCATCAACCTTAAAGTTTGTCATGCTTGGATTTTCGCTCACAAAATCAAATGCAAAAAATCTATCTGCCAGTGATTTGCAATCTTCGGCTGACATAAAGCTGCAACGGATTTCATTAGCCTTCAATCGGTCATAGACCTTCTGAGCCTTGACCAGGAAATCTCTCCATTTTCCCTTGTCGTATGTTCCAAGTCCACCCTTCTTACCCTTCTGGGTTACAATCAGGTAGGTCTCTGAATCCGTGTATTTACGGCCGTTGAAGAACTTGAAGTATGAAGAGGAGAGAAAATTGTTGGTTCCACCTTTCTTGTTCTTAGCGATAGCTTTCATATCAAACTCTCGCTTGACAAATACATCCTGCTTGTGAATGGCATATCCTTCCCCAAGACTTTGCATAATGGATGACATCAGGGAGGTGAAATCATAATAACTGTCTATGTCTGCGGAATACTTACGGACTGGATTCTCCATCTTCAAGATTACGGAATAATCTCCTTTCTTGGTATAGATTACTCCCATACCCTTCACATCCTCACATGAAAAATAGATATTCTCGAAAATCTTTGCACGCTTTCCACCGGTACCGAAGGCACTGACAGAAATTGCCATTCCTACGAGAATACAGACTATTATCAATACTACTATCGCTATATACATAATTATTATTGTTACCTAAACTCAAATGAATGGGCAAAAACGAAGATTCCCTTCGGAGCTTTCTTGGTATGTAATCCCTTTGTCTGCTTGATGAAGATTAAGGCTCCACCTACACCAAATATGATTCCTGCAGCTATGATAGCCACAACGAAACCGATTGTAATAAAGCCTACAAGAAAAACCAAAAGTCCGCCACCTACAGTGCCGGCTGCCCAATAGATATATCTTCCCTGTAATCCCATAAATTCAAGGGGCTTTTGAAGCCCCTTGAAAACAGGATATTCGGGATACTCAAACTCCGTGTCTGCCATATTACTTCAAACCAAAGAACAATGGCAAAGCCTGAGCTGCTGCAATCAAGAAAATACAAGCACCGACAATCATCATGATGCTCTTCTTGACATCCTGCTCTTCGTTGTTCATCTTGAAGTAAACCGAAACGGCTCCAACAATGGCAACAACGCCGGCGATGGCATAACAGAGTTTCTGAACTACTGGAATGTACTTGGCAATCTCCGTTGTTACGGTTCCCAATGCTGCTGTACCAGCACTGTAGTTACCTGCGGTATTCTGTGCTAATACAGAAACTGTACAGAACAGCAACGCTACAGCCAACATCATAAAACGAGGATTCTTTGCGCATCCCTTGAAATTACTTACTACGCACTTAGATGTACCCTGTACTCTTCGTGCAATTGATGAATAAAAATTTGTCATATATAATGTGTTATAAAAAATTAATGTACAGATGTAACCTCTACTCCGAAGAAAGCAGGCAGAACAATTACAGACCCCAAAAGGAATAATATGGCTCCAACCAATACTAATATTGATTTCGTTATTCCATCTTCACCAGTATTCATCTTTATATATATTTGTGTTGCACTGTAGATGGAAAGGATACCTGCAAGAGTTTCGACAATCATCATGGTATAGTAACACAAAACTAATACAAAGCTTGTCATATCATATAACCTTCCCGATCCACCCGAATAATCGGTTGTTCCGCAGACTGCAAATAAAGACTGAACATTGAGAAGAAAGCCAACCGCTAATAGTAATCTCAGAAACTGTTTAGTCATACTAATCCTCCTCGTTATTCCATTCGCCAGCGTTCTCTAGGTTTGCCTCGAAAACAGCCGACAACTCATCCTTTTCTTCTGTCAGCGAATATTCTGCCTGGGCATTAGTACGAATACTCTGCATCTCACCCTTCGCATTCTGAGATTCTTTATACAATTCCTCGGTCTGCATATTTGCAATTTCCTCGGCTGTTAGAACTTCTTCTTCTTCTTGGTTATCAGAATGCGTTCTCATATAATCTTCTTCATTAACCTCTACAGGCTTTTCTACTTCATGTTCGGAAGGAGATACGGCGATAACTTCTACTTCGCTTTTGCTACCTGCATGATTGACAACTCGCAAATCCATACTTATCATTGCAATATAGTAAATTGCATAGATAATGGATAGAACTAATATGAATATTCCAAATGCTCCCATATTATATTTTTATTTCATTTATATGCTTAAATATTGTAAAAACACCTGCAAAGGTATATATAAATATTGGGAGTTCATCATTTTATAATCACTACCTTTTATTTTAACACTTTCAAGAGTCCTAAGTTTATTTTTGCTCACTCTTTTGTTAAATTTAGGGTTTTTATATTATTCTTTGCATATTTTTAGATATATATCTAAAGGTTATCCTCATTTCTTCTTCGACCTCGTTTTTTATTGACTACGTTTCTTTGTAAGTCCCTCTAACTTTTTACTTTGCAAAGTTATGGCGGCGCAGACAGATACCAAGGACCGGGCAGAGCCGCTATTTGACACAAACTTTTCCGGAAGCCTTCCACAAATCAAAGATTTGGGCTTTCCAGAAAACTTTCTGCCAAATTCCTTGGCTTACTGTCCTCAATACACCGCCATCCCATATTGCACGTAAAAAGGCTCAGAGGAACTCGCTTAGACCGATGTATCTCTAAAAAAAATCTCGGATCGAAGGAAATGAGAAATCATAAAAAAGGCTAGACAGGAATCTGGTTACCCGATATATCCGAGATTAGTGTGAATTAACAGAATGTTGAACTTTTAAAGACTGGCAATATGATTAAGTATGCATTGATGGACTATGTTCCGCAGAAATATCTTCGTAAAGCGAAGTTTGAAACCTTGATGAATGATTCCTTCATTTGGAATTTCAAGGATGGTAAGGCTTGGGCGGTCAAGAAGGCTGCAAAGATGGTGGCAGAGGCTTTATCTACATATAATATGGAAAATGTAGTGTTTATGTGCGTTCCGGCTGCTTGTCAGCGTACTTATGTTCGTAGATGCCAAAAGTTTTCAGAAATAGTTTGCGAAAGGACAGGGGCTACCGACGGATTTCCATTTATAAATGTTATTGGTCGCAGGGCAAAACTACATAATTCTCGCCAACATGTTGTGGCTGTGGCGGAAGAAATAAAGCAAGTCTATATTGATGAAAATGCCGTTAAAGGAAAAGTCATCATTTTGTTTGATGATGTCATAACCACCGGCAAAACTTGTGATACCTTTAAAGAAAGGTTGGAAAGCCTAGGAGCAACTGTCAAACTGGCTGTCTTCTTGGGCAAAACTAAGAATTATACAAAGCGTTTTTTGTCATAAATATATGTGAAGTTTAACAGATAGGTTTCCTTTGCGAAAAGGGAACCTATTTCTTTTTTGTGGCTCTCGGGCTGCTCCCTCTCCGGTCGCAGCCAACAGGCGAACCGTTCAGCTTCACCTGCTAAGAGGTATCTCCGATGGGTGCTTTATGGCGTTCCTCATAGAGGCTAGGTTTATACCCTTATGCCATATATAGCATATATAGCACTTTTCTTATACCTAACGTTTCATTAGACCCTTCCGGAGCTTCCCCCTTTTTCCAGTGCCGATGTCCAAGGACTCAATACCGGAAAAAGGGGAACTGCGGAACCACCTCTCCAGGGCGTTGCACTACCCTGCAGAAGTGGCGGTGGGAGAAAGGTAGGCGAATGCTCGCCTGGATTATATACAGCATCCTTCTTTCTTCTTACTGGTATGATACCGGGGCAGGGATGTCTCCAGATTCTTATGGTAGTATATATTATATGTAGGTACCGCTTCCTTCTTCTCTTCCTTCCTGTATTTCTTGTTATGGTTATGTCGGCGATTGATGGCTGATGTTGACTTCTGTTCTCGCAGCTTGTCGGTTATCCTATCCTGGCTTCTCTATCTGAATGATCTTTCCTTTCCATCTTTCTCAATAGGTAGGTCTCGATATCGTTCTTTCTGACTCTTCACGTTATATATCAAGGTTATGGAGCCTATTCCTCACCTTCCTGTTCCTGTGTGATGGTTTTATGGATGCTCAGCTGTACCAGGCCGGGCTTTTCGATTTCCTCTCTTGGTTAGCGTCCATGGAGTGATTACCTACCTTATAATATTGTCTTTCCTTGCGTTTTCGTTATTTTTCTGTTATGTCAACACTCATTTTACTTTGCAAATTTAGCGCAAGCGGTGATGGCAAGGGCACGATTCCATCATTGACTCGATATTTTTTCAAGTTTTTTGGGGTGCAGTTGCTCCTTGATCCAAAAAACTTGAAAAAATATCGGTCATCCCTTGACCGCTACTCACCTTCTCCTTGCCAGCTGTTTTTAGCACGTAAAATAAGTATTAACATTTAAAAAATTAAAGTTATGAACGCAAATAACAGTTTTTCATTGGTAGGTAATCTCTGCAAGGACGCAGATGTTGTTAACTTCGAAAAGGCCGACTTGGTACGCTTCGGTATCTTCATTAACGCACAGAAGAAGGAAGGTGAGGAGAAGACTCCTTCAGCAATCTTCAACGTCGAGAAGATCATCAGAAAGAACGATGACGAGACCAAGGAACTCCTTAAGAAAGGAAAGACCGTCCAGGTAGAGGGCTTCATCAAGGCAGAGCCTTACACCGACAAGCAGGGAAACCAGAAGGTCGCTATCAAGTTCATCGCAACGACCATCGCAAAGTATGAATACAAGAAGAAGAAGGAGGAGAAGGAGGCGTAACCCTCCTTACTCTTTTCTACCATAGGAACCGGGACTGTAGCAGCCCCGGATTTCTTTTGTCAGAAGGGATGCTGGGGTTAGAAATTATACCTATTGACGTATGCTACGATAGAAGTATGTATCTATATATGTATATACCTATATGCTTATGCTATTGCATATCTATGTTGTTATATACGTATTGATTTATGGTTATATGGACTTATTCACTTATGGGGGTATAGGTATGTCGGTATATAGCTATTGGGTGATATAAGTATATACCTATATATTTATGACTATATATACGTATATAGCTATGCAATTATATAACTACGTTACTCTATAGATATGCCAGGGCATAGCTCTTTTTATACCTAAAGGTTATCCTCATTTCTTCTTCGACCTCGTTTTTTATTGACTACGTTTCTTTGTAAGTCCCTCTAACTTTTTACTTTGCAAAGTTATGGCGGCGCAGACAGATACCAAGGACCGGGCAGAGCCGCTATTTGACACAAACTTTTCCGGAAGCCTTCCACAAATCAAAGATTTGGGCTTTCCAGAAAACTTTCTGCCAAATTCCTTGGCTTACTGTCCTCAATACACCGCCATCCCATATTGCACGTAAAAAGGCTCAGAGGAACTCGCTTAGACCGATGTATCTCTAAAAAAAATCTCGGATCGAAGGAAATGAGAAATCATTAAAAGGCTAGACAGGAATCTGGTTACCCGATATATCCGAGACTGAGTGAATTAACAGAATGTTGAACTTTTAAATACATATAGATTATGGAACAGAATGATTATAGAGGCTTTTGTATGGAGGAGCAACCTCAATACAAAGCTTACAATAATGGCTACGAGAACTTGACTGTAGTAGAGTTGATTTCTTTAATATTGGGTACCGGTACACAGAAGAACGTGGAACAGGCTAGACAGATTTATAACATAATGGAGCAAAGTCTTCACAAGCTTGGCAGAAGCAGAAAAGAAGAAATAACAGTTGTGCAGGGGGTAGGAGATAGTAAGGCTAACGCTCTTTATGCTGCAATTGAATTGGGAAAACGTTATCAGTTGGAACGTTGTGGTACAAATCCGGATTTGGGCAGTAGTATTAGTATATATAACTATCTTCACCCAAAGATAGGGAATTTAGACCATGAGGAAGTTCATCTTTTATTGATGAATCAGTCTTTTAATCTTATCAAAGACATTACAATTAGTGTTGGCGGTATTAGTGAAGCTGCTGTTGATGTTCGGATTATCATAAAAGAAGCGGTATTGAATAATGCTACAATAATAGCAGTGGCTCATAATCATCCTTCTAATAGTTGCCATCCAAGCAAAGCTGATGATATGTTGACTTTTAATATAAAAAAAGCATGTGAACTCATGAGATTGTTCTTTATGGATCATGTTGTTATTTGTGATGGAAACTATTATTCGTATCACGATAAAGGTCGGTTGTAATAATTATCCCAATTAATTTATATAGTTATGGCTAAAATGAAAAAATTAAATATTGAGGATGGCAGAGATTAAATATCTCTCGCCTTCCTAATTTCCACAAAAGTGGAAGTGTAATGGGTATGAAGAAACTCTATTATGGTAAAAATGCTCTGTTGATTAAGTGTGAAGATTTTATATATAATTGCACAACAGAACCAGGTATTTATGAACTAGCAAAATGATTAGGTTATGGTTATATTATATATTGCAATATTGTGTTTGGGGCTAATAATGGCGGTTTGGGGTGGCTATTGTGTCATTAAACAAAATAAATATCACTTCTATGGGGCTATAGTGTGTGTATACGGAAGTGCAATTATAGGTCTCATGCTTGCTTTTCTGTTAGCAATCTAAAATACCCTTACATTTTGAGGTGTAGTTAAATATTGTAAAATGCGGATATTTGTGAATTTTTCATTGTAACTTTGCATCACCATAGAATGAATTAAAGGGTAAAGTAATCGTATTAATTAAAAAAACATCTAAAAGGCTTCCTTTGTGAAAAGGAAGCCTTTTTGTGATTAATATTTCCCCTTTTTCTATTCCTTTGAAGATTTATTATCATTTACTTATGCAGTATTCTCCGCCATATTGGATTTTTGGGGGATGTTGCTCTTTTAATCTACTTTTTAATCACTTTTTTGTGGGTTTTTACATACTTTTGACTGGGTACATAGAAATATAACTGCCTATTTATTAAAATATAAGTGTACGTGTAGTTAAATATTGTAAAAGTATAACTTTACTGGAGATTTTTATATACTTTTGCAGCAGTTTTTAAAACATAATATATGAAAAGTAATATGGTAATAATGGGAGGACTTATGCTAGGTCTAGTCATTTTGTCCTCATGTAATTCCCGACCGGACTTCAAAACTCCAGTCGAGGCTATTGAAGGGTGCAGACATCAACTAGATGTACTAAAAGGTAAACAGCAGGTAAGCATCGAAGAACTTACTGACTTGACTTCTGGGTGGATGGAAATTCAAGATTCGGCTTGTAGTGTTTTTGCTAGGGATTCAAGCTTGACGCTTAGAAGTCCGATTGCTTTATCGTATTTTATGACCTCTGACTCCATAAAAAAAGAAATAACACGTTTGGCATTGGATGGTCAGCGTAGCTTGTCTGATGTCATGTACATCAAACTTAATGCTGTAAGAAATAGAGAGAAGATACAAGCAACGGATACCTACAAGGAAGCTGAAAGCTTCTTCAAGGATTTGGATAATAATGGAATATACCCAAGCCTTGATGAAGCCTTGCCAAAGTATTTAAAAATACTTAAGTTTGCTGGTAATATTAGAAACGAAAAACAGCTGCTTTCATTTATTGCAGAGGAAGATAAATGCTTTAGGTCTATAATGGCTAACTTGTGTTATATTCCTACGCCAAAATTACAGCAGCTTACAGAAATGACCGGTAAGGCATTGGATGGACTTTATTATATTGTTGGCAAGGGACATAATGAAGTAAATGATCGCACTATGTTATATCTAACTATGAGATTTAATAGACGTATTATCCTTAATGCTGAAACTTGTCAGGACGATGTGAACAGAAATAAAAAGTTGAATAATGATCAGAAAGCCAACTATCGATGGATGCTGGTTCAACCATACATTTCTATTGATGATTACTCTACTTCAGTGTTGACAACAGAGCAAAAAGATAAGCTGATGGAACTGTCAAAAGCTCTTCCAAAACTGTTTGAAAAACTTGGTGCGGAAAGAGGTTCAAATAACGGCGCAAATAATTTGACAGATGTACTTGCTACATATTTTATGAAATCATTTTTAACAACAAGTTTGTAATTATGAATATTGATATTAATCAGGATTCTATTATGAATGAATCCTTTAAAATGACTATCTTTAATGCCAAGAATCTATTTAAAGCAAATCTTGGTGATGTAGTAAATGTGGATGAAATGAAGTTGTTCCTTCATCAGGGATTTCTTGAAATGGTCATTCCGTTACGTTCCCAGGTTATGGCAGAAGATATGACTGAGAAATTTGATAAACTTATGAAGTTGAATATTTTGTATGCTGCAAAATCATACGACAACAAACTTTATAAGGTGCTTGCATATTCTACTCCAGTTGAAAATAATATGTTTGTCGTTTTCCTGGAATCACAACAATATGGTATTGTTGATTCTATAACAATTCATATCTTTGACAGTATTGAAGCTATGTTGCTTAAAGTTCAGAATTACAAGAAACTTGTAACCGCTGATAAGAGAATGAAAGTGCTGGAAAGCCAAAGTTACAAGAATATGTTGCGTATATTTATGGAGTAAACTGAATAGCTATGATTTGGATATATTTAAAATTGTTGGTGGCAACAGTACTTATTGCTATACCTCTTATGGTTCGATATCTTCTTTGCTCCAAGAATAACCAGAAAACAAAGATAGACAATTTGCCAGATATAATGAAAAAGAACATTCCTAGATGGAAAAAATGGTTTCTTAAATTGCTGGTTAATGGTAAAAACTATTTACGTAGAATGTCTGTTAGTATTAAGCATCGCCATTTATTCAGATTAATACTGATTATGGTTATGCTAAGTGTACAGGTCGTAAATAACAAAGCTGGGCAAGAAGCGTATGCTCTTGCAACAGCTCAAAATGATTCCGTAAAGAATATGCTGAATGCAAATTATTTCGATGTCATTTTTGAAAACCTTAATGTGTCTTTCGGCCTTGAATGGTTTTACAATAATCCTCTAGCGAATCTCATAGCATTTCTGCTAACTATAATTTGGTTCAATAAAAGACTTGCAGATTGCATTCTCTCTTGCATACATACAACCGTTGAGGTTCAAAAGGCTATGCTGATAGTTATGTGCTCTGCGCTTTTCTCTCCTAATGGTGGTGGCTTTCTTTTTACAGAACTCTTATATGTTTTTCTGATAGCAAGTTGGATTTATCCGGCTTTTGATAAACAAAAAAGTCATAGGTTCTACTCTCTTAAACAGATTAAGAGTATACGGTGTAAAGGTTAATAATCCTTTATCGTAATAAAGGATGTTCTAAAGGTATAAAAATAAGAAATATGATAATGTCAGATATATATCATAACAAAGATGCAGATGATAAAACTTCTTGTGATGGGAATGTTTCCATAATGATAATCGTTCCTATTTCTTTGGTTGAATATTTGTCTCAAGACTATATGAACAAAATAGGTGCTTCGAAGTTTTCTAAAACTAAAGCGTTCTATGATCTCATAGATCGTTATCTTGCTGCTAAGGAGCTTGATGATGAAATGGCAATCAATTATACAGAACTGAGTAAGTTCTGGCAATGGAGTCGCCCAAGTGTTATTACATTCATCGAAAAACTTCAGAAGCTTAATATTGTTTCTGTCGAGAAGGTCATTAATAGCAACAGAGTAACTATTAAGCCCCATATATTCGCCAAGACCGATTTTGAGAACTGTGCTGATAACTCGTCAGCTTAGCTTTTATTCAGCCCCCTGAGGCCTCTCCAGGTTTCTCTTTAGGTCTTCTTCGAAGTATTTTTCACCTGCGGTAAAAGATATTCCAGAAGGGCAGATTTTTTCCAATGCGCTTGCGCATGAAGGGAGTGGTTTTTACGTTGGGGGGTAGCCTAATCCCCCCTTTTGTGCCAAAAGGGGATTTTAACACCCTTTTACAAAGGGACTTACGTGCAGCAAGCTGTGTTAAAAAACTGATGATTTAGATCTGTAGGTTTAAAGTCTTTTTAAAAAATATAAATATGGCAAAACAAGTACTAGATATACACCCTGGTAAGGGTATGACTTTGTCGCAAAGTAACGAGCACCTTCGGGTTGCGTTCCGTGGTGCTTACCTGGCTAGACTCTCAGGAAACTTTGATCCGACCAGGGAACATCTTAACTTCGAAATAGCAAAAGGTGGTATAGTAACGCCACTTGACAAGGCTACTTCGATACCGAAACGCATTAAGGAAATTCTTAAAAAAAGAAAGATAAAGGATCCTAATGCAGGATTGCCTGATGGCAGATATAGGACGGTTGCAAACATCATAATTGGTGGCTCTAGGGATCAAATGCATCGTCTTGCTTTTGGAGAACAGATAGTTGATTTAGAAAAGGGTTCCAATAATTCTAATATCATTCGCAGACCGGAGATAGAGAAGTGGGCCCTTGATATGTATAAATTTATGAGTAACAAATATGGGGAACATAATATAGCAGCCTTCATTGTCCATCTGGATGAAACTAACCCTCATATCCATTGCACGCTTCTTCCTATAAACCAGAAAAACAAGTTTTCTTATAAAGATTACTTTGGACATACAAAGGAAGAAGGTAGAAAGTTATTCTTGAATTTGCATGATGAGCTTTCAAAAGTTAATGAGAAATATGGTCTAGAAAGAGGTGAAGACGTTAATAGGACTGGTGCAAAACATCGTACTACGGCAGAATTTCGTGCAGAAATGAGCAAGAAAATGAAAGCTGAAATCGTAGAAATGGCTGGGCAAATCTCTCGCTGGAGAGAAGAAATTGACAATCTTACGAAAGAAAGCGTGATGCTTGCTAGCGATATTTCAAAGAAGAAAGAACAGAAAACCCAGTTGGAAAGGGATATCATACATTCAACCGCTCGTGTAAAAGGTTTGAATACTATGATAGAAAATCTCTTAAAGCGACAGGAAGAACTGAAACAGGAGCTTTCCAAGTTGCAGCAGGATATAGCTTCTGGCAAAATCACGAAAGAAGAGTTTGCGCAGAAAAGTGCTTTGTTGCAACGTGAAATTCAGAAAGGTGAAGAGAAAATAGCTGACAAGTTAGAAAAGCTGAAAGTTGCGCAAGAAAAACTTGATAACCTTCAGCAGGAAATCGAAAAAAAAGAGCAGACTCTTGGTAATGTGAAGTCTCAGCTCAAGACTGAAAGGGCAGATTTGAACAAATCAACCTTCCTTAAAGGTCAAGCTTTGCTTTATTCTTCTTCTTCCTTCAATGTTCAAAACAGGTTGCAGGAATATAGCAGGAACCTGGCATCCTTATCTCCCGAACAGAGATCGTTCGTTGAAAGGGTCAACAGTCCTTTGTTCTCTGAAAATTCAGCCATAATGGAAATGGCTGATGATGGAACGCAAGTGGCTCAGATTGCAACCAATCTCTTTCTCGGTTATCTGGATAACGCAACTGCTATTTCAAAGAACGGTGGCGGAGGAGGAGGTCCAACAGGAGGTTGGGGTAAACGTGATGATGAAGATGAATATGCATTCTGGAACCGGTGCTTCTCTATGGCTCGTAAGATGAGACGTAGTGGTCCTGGGCGTAGAAGATAATACCTATTGAATTATGTATATATATAGGTATAGATGTATATACCTATATCGTTATATATGTATAGTGGTATATATCTATTCACTTATTTACGTATGCAAATATATAGGTATGTTTATATGTATTATCAAAATGCTATTTTATTCAGCGTAAAAGCTGTTTACAGCTGCTCATTTTTGAAAAGTTAAAAAGTAGATTAAAAAGTAGATTAAAAAGTAACTGATATGACTCACGCAAGTATCTTCTCTGGTATAGGGGGAGCAGAGCTGGCTGCTGCATGGATGGGGTGGACTAATTTATTCCACTGTGAAATCCAGGATTTCCCTCGTCAAGTGTTAGATTATTGGTTCCCAGATTCTATAAGTTATGGAGATATTACAAGAACAAATTTTGAACAATGGAATGGTAAGGTCGATGTTCTCACAGGAGGGTTCCCTTGCCAGCCTTTCAGCCTTGCAGGGCAAAGAAGGGGAGCGGATGATAACCGCTATCTCTGGCCAGAGATGCTACGAGCAATTAGGGAAATTAACCCCACTTGGGTCGTTGGTGAAAACGTTACTGGAATCAAAACAATGGTTGAGTCCTGTGAAGAGATTAAAGTGGGAAGGACAGATGATCTTTTCGAAGAGAATTACATATACAGAGAGGAAAGCTGGTTCACGCTCGAAAAAATCTGCGAGGAACTTAACGCAGCAGGATATTCAGTCCAACCGTTTGTTATTCCAGCTTGTGCCGTCGGAGCTCCCCACCGAAGAGATCGTATCTGGATTGTTGCCCACCGTACAGACTCAGGGATTGAAACAATGCAACAGAAAAGGAAAGACGGAGTTTCTTCCTCTGGAACTTCTTCCTACACCGACGGCTTTAGACAAGGGAACAGGCAGAACCAACAAAAGTCTATCACCGAATGCCGCAGAGAGACCGACCTTGGCACTTGCAGCAAAACAGGGATTTCTTCCAACTCCTTGTGCTTCGGAAGCGACGAAGTTCACGAAGAAACTCAATTCCAAATCTCAGATGGGGAAAAGTCTTACTGCTATGGCATGCAACGGAATGATTCCTGCTCCTTCTTCCAAAGAGGTAACAGCTGGGAAAACTTCCCAACTCAATCCCCTATATGTAGAGGAAATGATGGGATTCCCTTTGATGTGGACAGCCTTACCATTTCTTTCGCAAGGTGGAGAAAAGAAAGTATAAAGGCTTATGGTAATGCTTGGGTACCGCAGGTTGCATTTGAAATTTTCAAGGCAATAGAAAAAGTACATTTAAATTAATAATCATTAAAGAACAGATATGGAAATATTGAAAGATATAACGCAATTATCGAAAGGGTGTTCAGTAACGTTCATCAAGAATGATGAAGTTCAAAACTATGAATATCTCATGATACACCCACATTGTGAAACCTATTTTCTTTTTCTAGAAAATTGGTCACAGGAAGTCGTAAGAATACACGTAAACAAACTGTTAGGTGGAGATTATTACGTTGGTAAGTATGACTCGATTTTTGTTCTGGAGAAGAAAAAGGACTTCTTTATGCGCAAGATAAAGAACTGTGATAAAAGAATTGAAGAACTTAAGGAGAAATAATTATGGCAAGAACATGGTTAGCCGTAGATAAAAACGGTGCAGAGAAAATCTTTAATGTAAAACCGTTCAGAGGCAATACACAAAAAGATAGAAATCATATATGGGGTACAACATACGTCGGTGAAAACTACGGAAAATGGTATCCTAAACATGATGGGCGCAATGAAGATACAGGTAATGCTTATTATAAAGGGCATTCAATAGATTTGCCTAAAGGTTCAATAGTAAAGCTTATTGGGCGGAATTTGACCTGGAAGGATGAATGTGTTGAATTTAAAAAGAACAAGTAATGTTTGAAATATACGTTAAAAAGAAGTATAATAGATGTTGGGAGCTTGCTATTGAAGTTCCCAATGCCTGGGGTGGTATGCCTCACCTTTGGATGTTTCTTGAAAAGAAATACCTTCCTTCTTATGTTCCGGTCGATGAGGATGGCAAACCGTTGAATCTGGAATGGGTTAAGAAAGCAAATAGCAGGGGTGAATATGTTAGTCGTTGGGTTGCTTCTGAATATGATGAGATAAGAAAATTGGAATATGATTCCCGATTGACTTATGAGGAAATGATGGTCTTCCGTTCTACATTTGATTTTGCAAAGGTTCTCGGCGAAGATATACCGGTTTATCTTGAATGCCTTAAAGCTGTCGCTGATGAGTGCGGAGGTAATTATCCACTGCAGTATCAGGCATTGAGTGGTTATGTTAAAACTCATAGCATAAGAAATATAGAGGCAATTGCATTTAACCAGACCAGTGTAAATTGTGCTTCTGGTTTCTTTGGAGAAAAATATGATGCTCCCATATCAAAATTCTGGGACTGTATGTTTTTCAAAGATGTTTATTCTAAGATTAAAAAACAGAAAATGTCTAAGCTTAATGAGAATATTTAATCGTATCGAAATTTGAATGAATAAGAAAATGAAAAAAAAATATTTAAACTTACTTTCCATAAGTACAATACTCCTATGGGTAGGACTTTGGCTATATTGTGAGGACAGTATTATTGTTCGTAATATTGCAGCCGTAGCAGGGTTATTGGATATGACAATCTCAGAAACAATATTTATTGCAAGCAAGTGGGAATATATAGAACAAGACATAAGTAGGGCTGATGAAGCATACAAATTAGCGCATAAAACTGAGAACCCTCTTAATAGGATTTTACAGATGAACTTTATAGAGAAGAACGTCTATACATTCGTTTTCAGCTTTACAAGTGGCATATTTATGGTTTGCGAAGTTATTCTAGCTGCTTACCTTGGATGGAAATATAGCGGTTTGGTTTTCATAAAAAGTCTTGGTATGTTTCTAATCTTCATACAGATGTTTGGTCTCTTTTTTTCCATTCATTGTATCGTGGAAAGTTTTGTGGTTAAAAGAAAAATCAAAAGACTTTTATATAAATAGACCAACAAGACAAAAACTTTTTCAAGTAGTAATGAAGTCTTCAATTTAAATTAAGTATATAGATAATATGAAAATAGAAAATATCAAGTTCAAGGCTAAACGTCTTGATAATCAAGAATGGGTTGAAGGCAACTTAAGAACATCAAAGTCAGGTAATGCAATGATAATCCCTATTGAGTATAGTGGGGCATACCCCGTAGAACCTTCAACCGTCTGTCAGTTCACTGGACTGAAAGATTGTGAGAACCAAGACATCTACGAGGGAGACATTCTTGCAGAGAAAGAACATCCAGAATTTGAAGTCGGGTATATTGATTGCACATTTGCTGCTGCTTATGTGGGAGATGATCGATTTATTTTCAATCTTCTTGCTTTAAGTGAAGCTTGCAAGGTTTGTGGCAACAAATTCGATAGAAAGGAAGGTGAGTAATGAAGAAGGAGACCAGACTAAAGGTATATCGTATGTATGATGGTCTTTGTGCGTATCAAGTAGGAGATTTAGTGAATGCCTTTGAATCTCTTGAAGAGCTGGAAGGCTTAATTAAAAACTTCAAAAAGAAGTTCTCTCCTAAAGAATGGTAAATTGAGATAATACGCAATTATTAACTGCCTTCGGGCATAAAAAGAAAAAATATGAATAACAAAGTAATTACATCATACAAGGCATTCGATAAGAATATGCAGTGTCATGACTTCCAGTTTGAAGTCGGAAAAGAGTATGAAATGGACGGCGAAATCGAGTGCGGTAAGCGAGGCTTTCATGCCTGCAAAAACCCGTTAGAGCTTTGGGATTATTACAAGATGCTTAAAAGTCGTTTTGCCGAGGTAGAGCAATCCGGCAAAATTGATAAAGACGAAAAATCTACAAAGGTATGTTCTTCTCATATCAAGATTAAGGCTGAGTTGAAGCTAGCAGACATCATTAATATCGGCATTGAGTGGCTAAAAAATGTTACATCACCATCTAAATACAAGAAGGATGGAGTGTTAGACGATAGCGGTGACTATGCTCAGATTGGTTCTAGCGGTCACTGTGCTCAGATTGGTTCTTGTGGTGACTATGCTCAGATTGGTTCTAGCGGTCACTATGCTCAGATTGGTTCTTGTGGTGACTATGCTAAGATCGGTTCTTGCGGTCTCTGTACTCATATTGGTTCTAGCGGTCACTGTGCTCAGATTGGTTCTAGCGGTGACTATGCTAAGATTGGTTCTTGCGGTGACTGTGCTAAGATTGGTTCTAGCGGTGACTGTGCTAAGATTAGTTCTAGCGGTGACTGTGCTCAGATTGATAGCATAGGGGGAGATTCTGTTATCATGTGTGCTGGTAATAATTCCAGAGTAAAAGCGACGGTCGGTTCTTGGATAACGCTTGCAGAATGGGTATGGAATGACGAGAAGAAACGTAATGTTCCAATTTGTGTTAAGACAGAATACGTTGATGGTGAAAGAATAAAGACTGATACTTGGTATAAGCTTGAAAACGGAGCGTTTGTTGAAGTTGGTAAGTAACTAACCATCCCTTATGGGAGATAAATAATAAAATGAACTATGTTGGATTTTAACAATATCTATAATATAGACTGCTTGGAAGGAATGAAGGATATTCCAGACAAGAGTATTGACTGTATAATAACTGATTTGCCGTATGGATCCATACGTATGAGTTGGGATTGCGTTATCCCTTTGGACAAGTTGTGGCATCAGTGGAACAGAATCCTGGTAGATAATGGTACTGTTCTTCTCTTTGGCTCAGAGCCATTCTCGACGAAACTCAGAATGGCGGCTTTGGATAAATTCAAGTACGACTGGATTTGGCACAAGCCATATACAACAGGTTTCCAACACGCAAAAAATATGCCGCTGAAGGATTACGAAATCATTAGTGTATTCTCCAAAGGGAAAATGAATCACAAAAAGCTGAGTGGGGATATGCGAATGATTTACAATCCGCAGGGTGTCAAGAAGTGTGACAAGGTAATTCATGCAGGTGACTCGAAATTTGGCACTGTAACAACAGAGTACAAATCTGCCAAAAAGCAATATCACGTCAATGAAGAGAATTACCCACGTATGATTCTAGAAGGTTATGGCAGAGAACCGGACAGTTGGCATCCTACTCAAAAGAATGTAGCTCTGGTTGCTTATCTCATCAGGACATATACGAATGTGGGGGGGCGAATCCTTGATTGTTGTATGGGAAGCGGTACAACAGCTGTCGCTGCAATCCGGACTAATCGTAATTTCATAGGTTTTGAACTAAACAAAGAATACTTTGATAAGGCGGTTATGCGAATTGAAAACGAGAAATCGATGAAAGAGACAGATCTGTTTGGCTATGGAGACTTACTGAGCGAAGAACTCTAGTTTATGTAGGTGGTGGCTTAATCTTCACCACCTATAATATTTTCTAGGCAGTTTGATTTCAAATTTAACTCTGGTTTTGTTATAGACCTATATTTCTCTATCGCTGAGCAAGAGCATAACTCTTGTTATACCTAAAGGTTATCCTCATTTCTTCTTCGACCTCGTTTTTTTTATGGACTGAATTTCTATGTAAGTCCCTCTAACTTTTTACTTTGCAAAGTTATGGCGGCGCAGACAGATACCAAGGACCGGGCAGAGCCGCTATTTGACACAAACTTTTCCGGAAGCCTTCCACAAATCAAAGATTTGGGCTTTCCAGAAAACTTTCTGCCAAATTCCTTGGCTTACTGTCCTCAATACACCGCCATCCCATATTGCACGTAAAAAGGCTCAGAGGAACTCGCTTAGACCGATGTATCTCTAAAAAAAATCTCGGATCGAAGGAAATGAGAAATCATAAAAAAGGCTAGACAGGAATCTGGTTACCCGATATATCCGAGAGTGAGTGAACAAACAGAATGTTAATTGTGAAAAAATAACCCATATTTGTTTGGGTGATAAAATACTTTTTTGTACCTTTGCAGTGTCTTGATTGACATTGTTCAAAGGGACGTTATTTATTAATAGGGTGAGCCAGATACTCAAATAAATCCGTAGGGCAGCGGTGCATTACTTATGGCAAAGAGAGAAATCCCTTTATTCATAGTAGATACCAGTCGCAATCATAAACGTGGTGAATGTGACTTTCTTGTTTGTACCGATAAGGACAATGGCTTCCTCGCCAAGGTCGATTATGTGGATGGAGAAAAAGAGGAAGTGGGGGACGATTACAGAATTGGATGCCCACGAAATGGTGTCAGCCTTCGCATACAGATATATCAGATGATTGGTACTCATCCTAATGTGGGTAATATCAGAACTCTACTCAAAAAAGGTATGGATTATTTTATGAAGACCGTTTCCTGTAGTATTCATCTGCTTAATCCAAGCAAGGAAGAGTGTGCTGATTATCTCAATACGATGGTCAGAATGAACAGACAGTATCTGGATGATGCCGGTTCTGATTACCAGGCACGGAAGACGGTTCAGCAATCTATCATCATGTTGCAAGCTTCCGCTAAATTTCTAAGAGAAGAATAAGTTTAATTTTTCAAAATTCTATAGTATGGATATTATTGAACTTTCAAAGATTGCTAAAGATTATTATAATAGCGTTAGAACACCTTCTTTAAAACAAGGTTGGGAAAAGTATGTCTTGACTGACGGAAAGACGGCTCTTTTTGTAGGAACTGCTTATCAACCAAAAAAGGGTGAAGTGGTTTTCTACCTGGTTGTCAAGAATAAAAATGTTCTGTGCCAGCTTTACAAAACGTATGAAGAGCCGAAATCTTTGGAAAAGAACAATCAATAATAAGCAATATGAGTCAAGCAGAAGTAGATGCAGCTAACAGGCTGATAATAGATTCAATCACGAAATACAAAGTCATCGTTGCTGGATGCAGAGACTTTGCAGATTACGAACTGCTGAAAGAGAAGTGTGACTTCTATCTGCAAAAACAGAAGCCGGAAGATATTGTCATTGTCTCCGGTCATGCCAGCGGTGCAGATGCTCTGGGTGAACGCTATGCACATGAACGAGGCTTGCAGCTGGAGACGTTTCCTGCTGACTGGAAAGCCAATGGTAGAGCTGCCGGACCAATCCGAAATGCAAAGATGGCTAGCGTAGCTCATACACTTATCGCCTTCTGGAATGGCAAGAGCCGGGGCACAAAGAACATGATAGATACAGCTAAAAAGCATAACTTGCAGGTAGCTGTAGTTAGATATTAATAAATAAAATACATAAGATTATGAAACAGAATCAAAACAACATAGATTGCACTCCATCCAAGGATGAGGAAGGAGTAACAAAGTGCTTACTTCAGATGTGCAAGGACACAAACTCTGTAGTCACCTTCTATGCGGTTTGTGAAGATGGTTATGAAGTGAGAATAACTGCACGCAAGAAAGGTATGAATACTTCTAATGAGTTCTCTCTAGAGCAGTTCGAGGCTATCAAGGCTATGGCAGAAGAGAAGCTTGCCCAGACTGAGGACAAACAGAAGTTCCAGGACATCATCAAGGTTTGCAATAGCAACATTGCGGATGCGAAAGAAAAGGCGCAGGAGCAAGAGAGCCTTGATGATGAAGAAGAGCAGAATTAGTAATCTTAGTTAGGTGTTAATTATGGAACAACATGAAAGTAAGATACAACATATCACAGAACGTGATCATGTTGGCTTTACAAATAATATAGAATCTCTTATAAGAGTCATTAGAGGAAAGCAAGTAATGCTCGACCGCGATTTAGCAGAGCTATATGAAGTGGAAACGGCACAGTTGAATAGACAGGTGAAACGTAATATCGAGCGCTTCCCGGAAGATTTTATGTTTCAATTGACAAAAGAAGAAACTGAAATCTTGAAATGCCAATTTGGCATTTCAAGATGGGGCGGCGACAGACATTCCCCTTATGCCTTCACTGAAAATGGCGTAGCTATGTTGAGCGGTGTTCTTCGTTCTAAAACGGCAATTGAAGTGAATATTCGCATAATGCGAGCTTTTACATCAATGCGTCATTTTATGGTGAACAACGCTTCTGTGTTCAGCCGCTTGGAAACAATTGAGTACCATCAATTGGAAATGCAGCAGCATCAGCAAGTGACAGACAAGCGCATAGATGAGGTGTTCCGTAAATTAGATGAAGGCAGCGCAAAGCCAAAGCAAGGTGTGTTTTATAACGGACAGATTTATGATGCCTATACATTCGTGGGCGACTTGATTAAAAGTGCTAAGAAACGCATAATTCTCATAGACAACTATGTTGACGAGACAGTATTGACCTTGCTCGACAAAAGAGAAGAAAACGTGCCTGCGGTTATCTATACTCAACAAATAAGCCGTCAATTTCAACTCGACTTAGACCGTCATAACGCCCAATATACACCGATTGACGTTGAAGCATTCCGGTTGTCGCATGACCGTTTCCTTTGTATAGACGATGATGTATATCACATAGGAGCATCCATCAAAGACTTGGGCAAAAAATGGTTCGGTTTCTCGAAAATGGAAATACTGACACCGGATGAATTGTTGGAAAAAATAAATAGAAGTTGATAGTTTTTCTCGTTAATATGAAAAAACTGTTTTCTTTAAAACTTAGCATATTGCAACATTATGATAGCAAACGAAAAGCAACAAAAAATAGTGGCTGCAGCCTTCGCCAAGAAATGGGAAGGTAGGGGATATCGGAAGGGGGCTTTAGACGATAAGACCTTAGTGCCAAAGATATAAATAGGTATCTTTCCTTCTGGCTATCCATCCGCTCAGATGAGTTGATAAGACAATAAGTAGGAAGGTTCTTAGTAAGAATTTTCTTACTAAAAAGGTTTTTACTATAATCATAACTATTTCAAAATAATAATATGATGGACTTAAAGAAAGGCTTTGCGGAAAAATTGCATAACGCTCGATTAATGCGAGGATTGTCTATGCAGCAGCTATGTGATATGATGGGCAACATTATCACCAAACAGACTCTATCCAAATATGAGAATGGGGTGATGCTGCCTAAAAGTGACATAGTGATAGCCCTTTGCGATGTCCTGGAGATAAACCCGGATTATCTTTTCTGCGACAAAACCTCTTCTCCCAGAAACATACGCTATGGCAAGCTGCAGGGATTGAACAAGAAGGAAGAAATGGCTATCGCCAGTAGCATAGAAAACACAATAGAACGAACTGGTGAGATAGAAGAAATCTGTGGAATAGAACATTCGTTCAATTCCGTTCTGGCAGAACATCAGGTGAAGACGCTTTTCGATGTATTACAGGGTGCTTCCATTCTTCGCCAGGCATGGGGAATGGGTACCGCTGCTATCACCAATGTAATGAATCTCCTGGAATCAAAGGGCGTAATTATAGCTAATATTGATGCGTCAGATGCATTCACCAGTCTTCATGCCATCCTAAACGACTCTATTCCGGTGATAGCCATCAACAGCAATCTCAACGCTGAGAGCTTTCGCTTTGCTGCCCTTAAGGAGTTGGCACATGCCATTCTTAGCTTTGATAAGAGTATCGATAATAAAAAGAAAGAGCATTTTTGCAGCGTCTTCGCTAATGAAATACTTCTGCCACACGACGTATTTTTCTCCGTAGTAGGGGGAAAGCGTAACGGCATAGCTCTTATGGAACTGAAATATCTACAGAATGAGTATGGAATTTCTGTGGATGTTCTGATGGCGAAGGCAAAATATCTCGGAGTTATTTCTTCGAAGCACTATTCTGATTATTGCAAGAACCTCGACAGTGCTGATTCTATGAAGAAATCAGAGTCAGGCTCCATCGACAAGGAGAAGGTTACAAAGTTTGAAAGTATGGTTTACAGAGCATTGGCAAGCGGTATCATCACCCTGTCCAAGGCAGCTGCTCTGCTGAATAAGAACACGGTAGATATTGTACGTAATTTTGTGATTGTGTAATATTGATAGAATAAATAACTAACACATCTTAAATATGAAGAAGATAATTTTGTTTCTTCTTGCTATCCTGTATGTGGGGATATGCAAGGCGCAGCTCTCGGCTGCAGACTGTAAGTATGTACTAGAGATTTTCTGTAGAAACTACTATGGTTCCTGCTTCGATGGGAAGACGTATGTGCCCAACACCATCATCATCACAAGTGTGGGCATTGACCAGAATAGCGGTGGAACCTTTGTGTCCGGGCTTCATTCCTATCAGGGACAGTATATTCCGTTCCGGGGGAGAAAGACCCATACCAATGTGCAGTTCAACGCTGTGATCGTCCGTCAGCCAAAGCGTGACTATGTGGTATTCAACAAATGGTATGAACCGGATATGCTCAACCGAAAGGGTGGATGGGAGACCGGACAGAAACTCATCACCTACAAATAGAATTATAATAAAAGATAAAGGATATGTTTGAAAAAAGAATCAAATTTGGCTGTGGCTTTATCGTCATCTTCTTTGTGGTGATGATATGTATTGCCATGTGGTCGCCTTGGCTTGCCTCAGGCGTAGTAAGCAGCGACCAGGAGGACAGCGCACCGGAGATTACCATGATGGCTTCTCCTAAAACGCTTCATATCTCCAAATTCACGGTAGAAGACGTCTTGGAAGATGGCAGCGCAGTAGCACATGTGGAAGACTATTCCGCTGATATAGACTTTATGGGCAAAGTGCTGTTTCAGAATGATGGAACAGACAGTTACGTGAATGACCAAATTATCACTGCTCCTAAAGGCAAGGTGGAACAGATAGGAACATGCAAGTATTTCGGCAATACCATCCCAGTAATCAGAATCATAAAATAGAAGAGGTATGCAGAATAAAAGTATAAACGAAATCACTCTGTTCCGCTATCTTTTTAATCTCGACAACAGAAATCTGCCTCAGAGCATTCTTTCATGGTTCGCTAAAGTTGGCAATGATACGGATTCAGACAGAGAACATGCGGTGAAGGAACTTGCTACATTAAAAGGGAAGTGCCGCAATCTGGTGGTATTCTCTAAAACTTTTGTGGATGCCATGGATAAGTCCTATATGAAGTTCACGCAGTTTCATATGGATATCCTTGCTGAGCTGGATAATGAGAACGGAATCGTGCGTAGCCCATATTTTATGAAGGGCTGTTATGTGGTTTACCGTATCAAAAACGGATGTCTCACGTTATGGGTATTCCACGACGGTATAGATAAGTATATTTCTATTCCTACCTACTATATCTGTGCTTCTCCAAAGGACAAGATAAAGGGAAAAGGACATCAGCTGGATTGCATGGTGCTGCCATTGCTCGACAAATGCATGGAGGTAAACCTTAGAGACTATATAGACATGGTTCTCGATTATCTGTGTCTCAGACAGTGGGCAGAAGTGGAACTGGGTAAGGTCTCCACTATAGCTAAAAAGGAGACTAAGAAGAAAAAAGCACAGGAAGAGACAAAGCCAGGTCTCGATTTCTATACATTCGACAGCAAGTGGTACACGGAAATCTCCAATGATGAATCTTTCAAGGTTAGCGGTCATTTTAGACTCCAGCCTTATGGTGATGGAACCAAAAGGCTGATATGGATTAACGAATTTACCAAGAATGGCTATCACAGAAAAGCCACAATAGACAAAGTGAAGGATGGGGAGGTTTCCTTGTCATAAAAAGCCGTTCTCCGACAGTAAGAACCCCTAAGAATAATAGAACTATCAGTTTACGACAGGAAGCTATTGGTAAAGTTGCGAGGGAGGTGGTCGAAATTTTCGACTACCTCCCGATTATTGCATTTACTTTAAAGCAGAAACAATCAGAACCGAGAGGTAATCAAAAGTTTTGATCACCTCTCGATAAAGAAGTAATATGATGGAAAGAATGAATCAAGATATACCGCACGAGCACCAGATGATGTTCATCATTCGTGATTACGACCGCAAGGTTGAAGAAAATATGGAACTACGCAAGGAAGTTGAAGAACTTTCTTCAGCTCTGGCAATCCAAGAAGCAGAATTGAAGAAGGCAAGAAGATACCTTCACTTAACGACAAAGCCTTACAGCTTGAAGCCGCAAAGCGAAAGAACGAGAAATTGACAAGGCAGGTTGGTGTGCTTTTTTAAATGCATGGTCTATGTTCACAACCAAACAAGGCATCTTTTGTCGATAGTCGAGGTTTCTGGTTTGCGTGATCTGGAACAGCGTATGAGTGAAGCTCTTAAAAAATATGCAGAATAATTTGCTCATTTAAAAGAAATACCTTATCTTTGCATCTGTAAATACGCACCAGAAATTGGTGTTCTTTCTTGAATTAGGCATCGCTGTGGAGACATCCGTAAGGGTGTCTCCTTTTTGCGTTTCCTTTATTATATGTGTGAATGATTGTTTCTATACCCTAATATTAACTTAATTTGTTGTGTTTCTTTGTTGTTTTCTCTTGAAAGTGTTAAAATAAAAGGTTGCGTATTTTTTCTAGTTTTCTGTCCCTTGTTTTTTGTACCTTTGCAGAAATATAGCATCATTTAATGGCAATTAAACAACAAAATATATTTTTTATGGTAAATTACATGATTAGAAAGAAACACTTGGGTAAAAATCTAGATGTTTCCTGCTCTTTCAAGAGCTTCCTTTTAGTGGTAATTATGATGATAGTTACAACAAGTTCCTCGTTGGCAAGAACAAGTTTTGCAGTAATTAATGAAATCCGCTATGCCCTTAACCAGGAAACTAAAACGGCGACGGTACTGCCAAAATCCAGTCTCTATTTTGGTAGAATAGCTATTCCTGGTTCTGTTAAGGATACTAATGGCATAGAATATACCGTGACAGAATTGGGCGACAATTGTTTCTCCGGATGCAGCGGACTGACTTCCGTTACAATTCCTTCTACTGTTAATAAGCTTGGCTGGAACTGCTTCGGTGGTTGTGAGAAACTTTCTGGTATCATTATCCCTTCGGAAGTGAAGGAAGTAGGTGATGGATGCTTTAATGAATGTAGAGGACTTATAACTGTAACTATTGGAAATGGTGTTAAAGTCTTGGGGAATAACTGCTTTTCCGGATGTACTAAGATAGCTTCCATTGAAATCCCTTCAAGTGTAACAACTATGGGAGATAACTGCTTCTCAAATTGCAGCAGCTTAAGTATGGTAACCATTCCTTCTTCTGTAACAAATCTTGGAAAAAACAGTTTCTCCGGGTGTAGCCGTTTAACTTCCATTACAGTATCTTCTGGTGGTAACAAACTGGAGAGTTGTTTTAGTGGATGTGAAAATCTGGCTTCCGTTATCATTCAGCCTGGCGTCAGGGAACTGGGAGATAATTGCTTTGCTGACTGTGCCAATTTGACCTCTATTAAAATTCCATCATCTGTGACTAAGTTCGGCGAGAACTGTTTTAAAGGATGCAGCAAACTGACCTCTATTGATATTCCTTCTGGAATTACTGAATTTGGAAAGGGGTGTTTCTCAGGTTGCACAGGACTGACTTCCGGAACGATACCTGCATCTGTAGTACTCGTAGGAGATAACTGCTTCAGTGGTTGTGACAATTTGGTTTCTATCGAAATTCCTTCAAGTATTGCCAAGATTTCGAAAAAGTGCTTTTCTGACTGCAAGAAATTAACTTCTGTGACTATCTTACCTGGTGCTGAAGTGTTGGAAGATAGTTGTTTTGCAGGGTGCAGCAATCTGACAACAATCAAAATACCGTCAAGTGTTTCTAAAATAGGTGAAAGCAGCTTCTATGGTTGTAGCGGACTCACTTCTGTTTCCATTCCTACAGGAGTGAAAGAGTTGGGATGGAGCAGCTTTGCGGAATGTACAGGACTGACTTCTTTATCGATACCTGCTGGAGTAACCGAATTGAACGATAGCTGTTTTGCAGGATGCAGCGGCTTGACTTCTGTTTCCATTCCTTCGAGTGTAAGTCGTTTGCCGAGCAATTGCTTCAAGGGATGTATAAGATTGACTTCTGTGGATATCCCTTCTGGAATAGTTGAGTTGGGAGATAATTGCTTCGCTGGATGTGCCAGATTATCTTCTGTAAATATTCCATCTACAGTTACAAAAATAGGTTGGAACTGCTTCAGTGGTTGTGAGAAACTGAGAAATGTCGTTGTTCCTGGAGGGGTAAAGGAAATTGGAGAAGGCTGTTTCAAAGAATGTAGTAATTTGTCTTCTATATCAATTCCTTCCAGTGTAACTTCCTTTAGGGATAATAGCTTTGATCATTGTGAGAAACTGTCTGTTATAACCCTTCCAACTAGTGTATCTAAACTAGGAGTAAGTTGCTTCAAGAACTGCAACAATCTCGATACGTTATATTTCAAGGGAGCTATGCCTATTGGTATCGTTGATGCGGAGATTCCTACTACTTGCCGTATTATGGTGCCAAATGAGCATCTTGATACATACAAAGAAGAACTGAGTTCTGATTACAGGTATCTGGAAGCCTGGAATCCTGATGATTCTGATGAATATGCTACCGAACAGTGTGCTACTCCGTCTGTTACGTATGAGGCAGGTAAACTCAGATTTTCTTGTGCTACTTCAGAAGTAAAATATCACTATACCATAACAGATGATGATATCGTCACTAAAGCTGCCAATAAGGAAGGTGAAGTTTCTCTTACTGCTGCCTATAACATATCTGTATATGCTTCTGCAAAAGGCTATAGACTTTCAGATACAGCAAACGCAACTTTATATTGGCTCGGCAATGAAGCGGATGCTACAAACATCAATCACGTTGAAACTCGTGGAATCATGGCTTCTGCAGATAGGGGAATAGTTACCGTTTATGGCCTCAAAACCGGTGAGACAGCTAAGTTCTTTACTGTTGATGGTCAACTCATAGGAACTTCTGCTGCAGTAGATGGTGTTGCTTCTTGTGCGGTATCAGAATCACTGGTTATTATAAAAGTAGGCAAATATTCTCTTAAGCTTATGGTTCAGAAAAACTAGCATAATCTTTCGTTGTTTCTATTATAGCAAGAGAGGTGATCAAAAATATTGATCACCTCTCTTTTTTAATTTATGCTTTTATTTTTGATTTCCGTTTGTCTCACTGTCTTTATTCGTCTTTTTCTGCTGCTGCTGGATGGTAAGTATCATGTCCTTAACTTCTTGATCGATACGGTTGAAGTTGTTGTACAAGGTTCGTTCCTTCATATCCGGTGTCTTGAAGGTGTAGAATTTTGGCAGAGGATAGTTCTTGTAATCTTCCTCTTCTGCCTTGATGGCATCCATATCAAAGTTGGTCTTGCAGTAGAACTTTGTTGTCTTGAACTCTTCTGTTGTCAGAATATCCATGGAATCGCGACGGCCCAGTTTGGTTACGGTAAAATCGCGTGCTGTCTGGCCGCATATCCAACCAGTCGGCATATCGGAAATCTTAGAAGCTGGAACGAGACTGTCAAGATTCTCATTCAGGTTGATGGATGTTCTATCTCTATCGATAGTAATTCCCTTCTTAAGCTGTACCACCTTACCGAATATGTCGCCGGACAACCAGTCAAGAGTCTCCTTTGCTCGTGCTGAGCCACTGACTACATTACCTACCGTGGTGATGATCTTCTGCATACCTACCTTGCCATAGTCTGCCTCCAGCTGCGGTAGCTCCTGGAAGCCGAGTGTTACAGCTACCTTATTGCTTCGGGCTGTACCTATCAGACGGTCTATCTTGTGGAAGTAGAGAGTCGGCAACTCATCGACAATGATACTCACCGGAACATTCTTGCCCTGTCCACTGTTTACTCGTGTTACCAGTCGGTTCAGAATAAGTGCGTTCAAGGCTCCGTTGATACTTTCCATTTCCGGGTCATTGGCAATGAGCAGATAGCTTGGATTATGCGGATCTGAGACCTTAAGGTCGAAATCGTCACCGCTGAATACCCAATATGACTCCTTTGTGGCCAGACGTGAAGTCTGCACACGAAGAGTACCAATCATACCTTCCAACTGTTCCATCGCCTTATTCTTGAAGGCGGTCATAAATGGACCCAAGAGAGGATATACTTCCGGGTCTGTTTCCAATACCTCGAAAATCTCTTGATAGTCATGATTCAAAAAAGACAGTACATGAGGCATATCTGAATACTGCCCCTTCCAGTATTCCGGCTCAACCTGAACTCCTGGAACGCCTTTTGCAAAGACTCTTCCTGTCAGTCTTTTATGACCTGTCTCCTCGTCTGTCATATCCTCAGCTACAAGTTCCGTTCCATCCTTGGCGTATGGTTTCTTGTTGTAGTTGACAAAGAAGTATATACATGCTGCGAGGAAGTTGGTTGCTGATTTCTGGAAGAAGTCATCACTTCCGCCATTACCTTTCTGACCCTTCTGGAGTGATTCAATAAGGGTCTCTGCCGTTTCCTGGGCAGCAGCAAGGTTGCCTATATACTTCTGCTGAATAGGATTGACTTTCTTGGAGTATTCTACATCGACGAAGTTGATGATATTGAACTTACATCCTTTAGGCGTATTGCCTTGCGCCATGTTCTTACGGTAATGGTAGTATAGTTTTGTCGCCAGGGTAGGGAACTTATAGTCATAGACAACCATGGCAAAGCCTTTCTTGCTGTGCTGACGTATGGTCGGGTCAATAACTGAGAAGGATTTACCGGAACCCGGTGTACCTACAACCCATGTTCCTCTGAAAGGATTTACGATGTTTATCCATCCCTTGCGGAACTTACCTCTGTAATAATAGCGCATAGGAATGTTGACGGAATATTTGTTGTCAACAAGTTCATCTGTCTGTTCAAAGCTCTCGTTCTCCAGGTTGAACCGGTCTTTCAGCATTCCGTCCTTGAAATACTTTGAGATATTATCCAAGGCTGCATGAATAAGGATGATTCCCAAGAGTGAAAATATCATATAAATCCAGAGGTTAGTCTTCAATATCCAGATTCTTGAATTGCTGTCAAGGTTATAGACGAAGACGGAAAGCATAACCAGTAACAGGCCTATGCCTAATGGTATAAAGACCATTTTCCTTGCGTTAAACTCCAACTGCTTCTTGTTCTTTGTTCCAATGCAGGTAATGATTACCAGCATGAGATTGGCAACCTTGCAATATGGCAGGAACTTATAGACTCCCCAGGTTCCCATTCTGTTATGTATGTCAACAACCAGACCGCCAAGAAAATCCAAAGCGGTCGGGTCAAGTGCATACATGAAAAATTCGCCTAGCAGCCAGACGTATATCATCGAACGGAAAAAGGTGTACATTCCCTGTAATTCCTTTGATTCTTCCATATATTTTTTTATTTTCTTGTGTTATATTTGTTTGCTCCTCTTGCATTATCTATCCACCTTTTCTGACACTCTGACACTATATCAGCCATAGGTCTTGTAGATGCACCTGCCGGATGATGCTTACTATAGTAATACCATGCATCCATCAGCGTGGTGTATTTGATGGATCGGCAAAGATTGTACATCAGAAGATTCATTCTACGTAAAGATGCTCGTATCTTTCCTATTGCCATGATTCGCTCTTTCTGTGTCATCTTAGGATTTTTTTCGGGATCCTTGTGATAAGGAAGTACGGATTCTATGTCACCGGCAACCTTTATTCCTGTTTTAAGAATATTGTTGTAGATAGAGTTCTTCTTGTCTATGATTGACACGGTCAATACATTCTCTGGAACCTTCAGAACTACAGTCTTCAAATTTCGAACATTGGTAATGGCAAGATCTATCTCATAATAGACTCCATAAAGCTGCGCTGCCAGAGCAAGAATATCATTGTAAGTACTGAGATATTCATTGAATTTTCTCTTGAAATTCGTGACTTTCTTTACTTCATTGTTTAATACGATATGTGCACCCAACTGGGATGTTATCACTGCATCCTGTGCGATGTTCACCTTGGATGCGGCGGCTGCTATTGTTGCAAAGGCAGCAGCTCTGGTCGGATCTACTCCTGCAGACATCCTTGATGGCAACAGGAAAAGTAACACAATACTTATATATATGTATTTATTTCTCATCCTTTTCATCTTTATTGTCTATATAACGCATTACAGGCATAGCAAGCATTCTTCATTCGTCCGAAAGCTTCCCTTGCTATCTGACCATGTGACTTTTCGGCCATACCAAGCGTAGCTTGATTCCATACATCCTGGAAGGAATATATGGAAACACAGAGTGCAAGATGGTGAAGCTTTTTGTTGAGAGACTCCAATTTCTGGGAGAGATACAAGAGAATCTGTGACCGTTCAGAACCAGTCAAGAGGTTCATGTTACTTGGACCGGTAGCTATTTTTATCAACTTATATACTTCAACAAGTTCCGTCGCCACTTCCATATAGATATTAGTCATAGAGATGGATGCGAATGGTCCCTGTGGATTATGGGATAAAGCCTTGTTTAACTCTATGAGATTCATAAAAGTTCTTACTCCGTCTGCATAGAGACTGCTACATGCTAATACTGTACTTGCATAATTATATCCCTTTTCAAGGTAATTCATATAATTACGCTCCCATTTCTTCATAACTGATATTGGTAAAAATAGGGTTCCTACTTTAACTGTGTTGGCATCCTGATCTGCAATTTGCTTGGATATTGTTCCGTTTACCATGGCTTCTCCCTTGGTGAGAGCTGCTATTTCTCCAGGATTTGATTCCGTCACACCGGCCTTGACGCTGCAACCGAAAGACAGGAGCAGTGTCAAGGCAAAATACTTAAGATTGATTCGTAAATTCATATATTCCTCGTCTCTTTTTGTTAAACTCTACTCTGATTCTCAATTCAGATACTACATCAATGGACTCTCTTACCCCTGTCATTATCACTTTCCGGTTATTTCTGTCTCCAGTGTATATGATGACATCTTTCAGTCCAAAAATCTGTTGCAGAAAGGTTCGGTGTTGCTGATAGTCAACTATTCTATATAGCTCTACATAGTCCGTAGAATGCGACAGTATTCCCCTAAGCAGAATCAACTGTTCTGGGGTGATGACATAAACCATACGGAACATATAGATAGCTCTGCATACTAAATAGAACAACAGCAACACTCCCGGAATCAGCAGTATGCTGAAATAATCACTTCGACCTATTGTTGCTTCACCAAAATAAACAAGATAGAAACAGCCTATCGTCAGTATCAAGATGAACAACTCGTTGATGAAAAACTGAATCCAGTTGGGACGGAGTACTAAAGACTGAAAGCAGTTGGATTGATTTAAACTCATAAATATCTATTTTGGGGGAAGGGGAGAGGCTAAAAGCCTCTTCCCATACCATGAGATATTCCATTTTCCATATCTCTTTGCAGCTTATCCTCATAAAGGGCTGACGCAACGGCTCCAGGAGAAACAACTCCAGGCTTGGAATATACATCCATATATATATCTGGTCCGGAGTGGTCCCTTCGTGACATCATAGCTGCTGCTCCAACACCTACCGTTACTGCAGCAAGAATGGCAGCTCCCAGATTAAAGCCTCTTCCTTCCTTGGTTTTCATTTCCACTTCCGGGAAGATCTTGTCAAAGAGCTTCATTCGCTGATAGTCGTTGACGACAAGGAACTTGTCATACTGCTTCTGATTGATTTCATGGCTCACAACATTACCATCGATGACTGCGGACATGACGTATTTTCCCTCGATAGGCTTGCCGTCTGCATCCCGCAGCTTCTCAACAGTTATATCTCCAATCTCGGTAGAACGTCCATTTTCTCCGGAACGTCTCCATTCCTTACTCTCCTTGATGTTATCCAGGGACTCGCCGTTTACCTGTGCGTCTCCAAGAAGGTTCTTTCGGGTCTGGGCACGGATATCGTTCAAGTTCAGATTCTCGCCATTTATATTTACCTGATAATCATTGGCTGATGGTGGAACTGTTTGACCTTTCTGCTCCTGTGCTTTACCTATCTGATTTGGCTTGTTTCCCTCTTGGACAACTGCTTCCTGCGTGTTCTTGGGTGCAGCAAACTCTTTAGGCTCATATCCAATACCCTTGGCCTTAAGTTCTTCCAACACCTCCGGACGGATTTCCTTTTGGGTTCCGTTAGCTTGCAAGGTGCCTAAAGGACGGTGAAGGTCTTGTGTCGCTACTACACGAACATTACCCTTGAACTGCTCGTTCCATGGAATCAAGGTTGCCAACATCTGTGCCTTTTCTGAGGAACCTGCATTCTTGAAGGCAAGATACTGGGCCTCGGTAATCTTGAATGACCACATTCCGGCATCCTTGCCGTCTCTGACATTGAGTGTATAGTTGCCGGAGATCTCATCTTTCCAGGCTGTGGCAGAAGTGATGGTTGTTGCTTCCTTTCCAACAACGAAACAGTAATCTCCTTCAAGCTTGGTTGCTGTCTGGGAATTATCAAGACGATCGGAACGGAACGGGTCTGTCAAAGGTCCATTCTTGGATGACTTGATCTGCACTTCCTTGAAAGTACGGTCAAAAAGCTCCAGACGATGCTCGTCATCATAGTTCAGAAACTTCATATAGTCTTCCTTGCTGATATCATGTGTAAAGACCTTCTCGTTGATGACTGCTGTCATCTTATAGGTCTGCCCTCTGTCAACACCGTCACTTGATGGATAGACCTGGATTTCTCCAACACTCACGGCTCTGCCACCCTTGGTAGGCAAATAAAAGCCCTTAGTCTCATCAAGCTGGCGACCATCAACAACACCAATGGAGTTCCAATGGTCTATGAAACCGGTGCGGTAAGCCTCTCTTGAAGCCGTAAAGTCTATGATATCATTACCTGCGCCCATGGCTTGCTGTGGCTGCTGCTCGGCTAACTGCTGCTGCTGATTCTTTTCGTTGAGTTTGAGGGAGATATAGTCACGCTCGTTCAATTTTGCAGCTGTAACCTTGTCATCAAAGTCTTCCTTGATGATGTTGTTAATGCAGTGGAGACGTTCGTCAAGGCTATTGCCGTCCTTTTCATTGATGATCTTGCCCTTTTTGGTTTCCACCTTGATTTTCTGGTTGAAAAGAATCTTTGCGTCATCATCACTAAGGTGATAGACAAACGCCTTGGTGGATCCTTTAGCCTTGACGGTCAAGGTCTTGTCCTTCTCGTTGAGCTCAAGCCCATGGGTGGATAGCATGCTATTGATGGTATCTCCTGTTGCCCAACCTAGACCGTTCTGATACCAGGTGATATTTTTCAGACAAGTGACCTTCTTCTTCTCCTCGTCTGTCATTGCAAAAGGTTTTGCCTTCTTTTCCGCTACCTTGATATTTGACAGAACATCATTCTTCTGTTCCGGCTTGGAGTAGAATCCATAGGATCCCGACTTCAACTCTCCGGCAACCATTCGTCCGTCGGGTCTCTCTCCAACGATATAACGACGATCATCATAGAAAAGTGAACCACCGACTCTTCTGAGGTTCACTCCGTGGAAACAACCGTCGAAGGGACCAAAGCAGGATCCGTGGAATGGTCTGAATCGGTATGGACTTCCAATTCCATATTCGCCAGGCGAGAGTGTATATCCAAAAAGTCCCATATTCACAGGAGAATTGACGTTTTTTGCAGCAACCCATGACTCTGGAACATGATAGTCTTTCTTAACAAGATTGACAAACGTTGTATAGGCTTTCTTGTTCAGGTTGTTTGTTCCCTGATTCACCAGGTCTGCCAGTTGTCTGTCTGTCAAATCATAATAATGAGGAATCTTGTTGTCATGGCTCATGGTTATGAGCTGATAAGTTCCACGTTCCGTGCGCCCGATGTGGGCTTGCATTCCATTTGCCTCTAGCGTTCTACGAAGCTCTGGGGCAACATCCAGCTGCCTAGGGTAGCTGTTTACTCCGATATATCCCATTTTTTTTAAATTTTAGTTATTGCTTATTTTCTGTTTCCTAAGATTTTCACGAAGTTCAAAAAGAGATTCACAAAATCAAGATAGAGTGTCATTGCTCCTAAAAGACACATCTTTTGCGTACTCTCATTGTCTTCATATTCGCGTTGAAGAAGCCTCTTTATCTTTTGCATATCCCATGCCGTAAGACCAGAAAAGACAACCACTCCCACATAGCTGATAATATATTCTAATCCGCTACTCTTCATAAACAGGTTTACTACCGTGGCTATTACCAAACCGATAAGAGCCATGAAGAGAATCTTCCCCATAGAGGCTAGATTCTTACGGGTACAATAACCATATAATGCCATTGTACCAAAAGTTCCTGCGGTAATAAAGAACACCTTGAAAATACTTGCCATGCTATATAGTACAAAGATGCCTGACAACAGCACTCCGTTCAAAACGGAATAGAGAATGAAGAGAAATGTTGCCATTACGACCGGCAGTCTGTTCAATACTGCATTCAGCACCAAGACCAGAACCATTTGGGTTAGGAGAAGCCCAAGGAACAATGAATCGCTCGTAAACAAGGTTCTCAGAAAGGTAGGAGTGGTAGCTACCCCATAGGCTGTAACCCCTGTAATGATAAGCGCAAATGTCATCCAGGTGAACACCTTGCTCATCAAATTAGTGTAAACACTACTGAAACTATGGTATCTACCGATACTGTCATACTGTATCTGTTCCATTACTTTATATTTTTATGTCCTCTCCCTTGCTTGTGCAGGAAGAGGACGCTGTTAATTGTTACTTGTAGAGAATTACGCAGGTATGACGGTTTGCCGTATAAGGCTTGTATATATTAATACCTCCCTGGCTTGAACCTGTCATTCTGTCCTTAGAGACTCCAGCCCTCATGAGCAGCTTGGCTATATATCTTGCTCGCTTCACACTCAGCTTGCGGTTGTAGCCTGGCTTGCCGGTCTTGCTGTCTGCTGCTCCGACAATCCTCACTTTCAGGTCATACTTGTTGACAGCAGCGGCAATCTCACCAATTTCAACCTTCTGCTGCTTATCTACGAGATTGGTTGAATTGATCTTGAAGAAGAAGAGTATTGGAGACTTGATGCCGTCTGCATAACCGTTATTTTGGCTAAGTCTTGCTGCTTCTTCATCGGAAAGTCTCTTGCGAAGGTCGTTGAGACCCTTGTAGTCATTCTTTGGATATCTGGTGAGATCCGTAACCGTTCCCATATCTCCTGTATTGAGAACGCCCAGTGACTTCTTGGCTACATAGCCCTGCTTGCCTAGATCAACGGTAAGTCCGATGCTTGTCTGGAAGAGGTCATCTCCGAAATGCTTTTCCTTTCCAACTCCATCAAAATGCTGGAAGGTAGAAGTTCCGCCCAATTCGGCGGTCACATGCACTCTGTCTGCTACTCGATAACTTACCATTGCTCCGTATGACAAGGCAAATGGTCTGTTTCCTATAGTGGAATTTCTCATGATTCCTGCTCCCACGTATGGTACGAAATCCCATCGGGGTAGGGTGGCATAGCTGTCTCGATAGTAACTGCTGAGATTGTACAGGATATCTACATGGAGATTCTGGTAGTCCATACTCTCTCCGTTGCAGTTGTCAAAATTGAACCCCTGATAGGCTATTCTGGTTCCAAAGAAACGAGAATGCCACTTTCCTGCACTTGCAGAGAACATATATTTAATTCTTCCGAACATGTCATCACATCCAAGGGGGACTCCATTGAAGATGGACACACCAGACTTGACGGATACAAACCAGTTGGAAGAGAAGGATGACAGATGAAACTTCTCCTGACCGGAGAAGAATGGCTTGGCATTGTCATTTGCCAATACTACAGGTGTATTCTGGGAATACTTGATGTAATCCTTCTCGTCATCACCATATACCTGGGCATTTGCCAGACTGCAGACAAAGGCTGCTCCTAAAATCAACGATAATTTCTTTTTCATTATTTATATATATTAATGTATAACTTTTTGTTTATTTCTTCTTTTATATCTTCAACGCTTTCTGGTCATAAATATACAGCTTGTGCTTCTTTATGATTTTCTCACAGCGTGTTACATAGTCTTTTCGGGTCGCATAGCCGGAAGCCTTGATGGTCTTAAGCCAGTTATGATAGTCTGTTGGGCCGTATCTCCAACACCGGGCATACCGGTCACTCATCAGTAGCCTTGTATGGTACTCTACTCCCTCTTCTACACAGGAGAAGTTGCAGAACTTCTCGTTGGGACGGTCATCGTTATGTAGGCTGTATGGAAGCCCTTGACGCAACCAGCTGCTGCTGCATTTGATGCCAAAATAATTATTGCCCTTCTGCGCCAGGTCGCTGCTTCCCCATCCACTCTCATAAGCCATCTGAGCCAGAATGACTGATGCCGGGATTCCGTACTTTTTCTGCTGACGCATCGCTATGTCGGCATATCGGCGGATGAAATCTTCCGGGGTGGAAAGATTGTCACCATCAAGATTCAATGCCTTCAGTGCCTTCTTGCGCGTTTCCCTGATATGCAGGAGCAGATTGATAGGATCATCAAGCTGACCGTGATATCTGCTTGTCAGATGCAGGTGCGGACCGGTTGAACGGCCTGTATTGCCACTTACGCCTATTGCGTCTCCTGCCAGTACTGCTTGTCCCTGTCTTACCCAGATTTGGGATAAATGGCAATAGCTTACCATATATACGCCATATCTCATGACTATATATTTCCCAGAACCTCTATCACTACCTGTTGCTTCTACCAGACCGTCAAACATACTGAGCACTTCCTCGTATCTGGCTTTCAGATCCAAACCGTTATGCCGCTTATGCTTCCCGGTGAATGGATCTGAACGTATCCCGAAGGCTGAGTTGACCTTGATACTCTTCAATGGAAAGCTCACGCTGAAGAACTTGTCTATCCAATAGTCTTGGTCGTTTTCTCTTTGTTGAGCGTTAACGACCTGTGGTACAAGCAGATAAATCATTATTATCAACTTTGCAATCTTTCTTGTTTTCATCTTGACAACACCTTTATTAATATGCAAAGGTACTATTTAATCATTTAAAGAGGGCATTTTTAAGACACTAGCTTTTATTTTAACACTTTCATAAAGTAATTTGACATAAAACGATGGTTTTGCTCTTGAAAGTGTTAAAATAAAAGGTTGTGCCTTTTTTATTCTGCTTTCCGCTTTATTAAGCGTACCTTTGCATCAAAATTTAAGCAATTATGAGAAAAAAGGAAAATTTTACTATGGATGAGATTCCATACGAGATATTAAGTGAGCATGGCCTTTCACAGGAAATGGTTGACGATCTCCCGGAAAATGTGATAGAAAGCCTTCTCACAGGTGGAAGAACGCCAGTCTTGCCTTTCAACATCGATGACAAGAAAGGAAAAGCCAGAATTTCACTTGTAAGAACAAATGCCGGGGTGGATGTTTTCGTCATGCCTTATTTCAGCCATATTAATATGGAAGGATTTGATGAGGAACAGCAGAAAACTCTCAGAAGCGGTAAGGTATTACTCGCTTCCTTTGAAGGAAAACCGGATATGTATTACCAGCTTGATGAGACTACGAACCAGATTGTCTCATGCCCTAAGAGCGTTATTGAACATAATCTTGAAATTCTTACCAAGCAGGTGGGCGTTCCCGAGGAGTCTGCCAAACAGCTTTCTACCGGAGAAGTTATCACCTTTACAAAGGATCAGGGATGTGTCGCATACAGCGTTGATCTTTCGGAGGAAAAGGGTATCAAGATGTCCAAGGGTAACAGCCTGGATAAAAATCTCAATGAAAACAAGCTTCCTCGCTACTCCTTCGGTATCTATGGCTGTTGGGTTAACGATGAGAACAATAATCTCTCTTACGTCAATGAGGAGGATTATACTGATGAAATGCAGGATATCCAGAGTGAGATTGCACAGAAAAATAAACGTAGTGCTGCCATGGGCAGATAACCATATTTTTTACTTATGATTCTTGAAGGCAACAATTATGACTTCGATACTCTCTTGGTCTATTATCAGGATGAACAGATCACTGCCAGTCAGCTGATTGAACATGCATCCGATAATATGACCGGGAGATATCTACACTTTATCGCCAAGAAAGGCTTGGATGATAATGAGAACTCTGCCAAGACATTCCTCGACTGGTATATGGATGAGGAACGTGATATTGATGAAGCAGATATACTTGATGAGGTGGACGACGTTGAGAAGATGGAAGACGAGGAGGATATCTTGCCGCCTTATGAAAGCTGGTTGGAAAATAAGTCTCTCCTGGGTGAACTTACCCTATCTAAGTCCGCACCGAAAATCTGCTTCTGGAGATTCCAAAATCCTATGTCAAAGGATATTGAACAATGTGCCGCTGACACCGGTTCTTCTATCGAAGATGTGAAGAAATGGTGGAGAACGCCTGACTTTCTCAGAGAACTGGATGGTGAGAAGCTGACTACTCCTAAAATCCGGACGGAAAGCCAGATTGAATGTATATTCCTGAATGAAGGTTCTAAATATTTATAATATTGATGAAACTTTTTTCATAGCATTAAACTATTTCTTTTAAACATACCGCTTGTGAAAGTAGTATGTTCTTTTTGGTTTTATTTTTAAATCAAATTTTATAGTTTTAATTATATTTAGATTATTTTTTAGGGAAATGTTAGTTAAGATATTTATTATCTTTACCATGATGCCGTGCTACTTGGGAAAGCAGCGCGGCTTTAACTGATAGTATTTTAATTACTTTTAATTTAGATATATGACAAGAAAAAATGTATTATTCGTGGCTCTGGCATCGGTGATGCTCGCCACTTCGTGTTCACAGGAGGAGAACGGTCTCGCTTCCTCTTCATCTAACTCAAAGCAGATTTCCATCTATCCGTCAGTGAATTACTCTCGTGCCGTGGAAACAAGCATTGATAACTTACAGGACTTCTATGTTACGGCCTTCCAGGAAGGTGAGGCTAATTACATGGCTGGTGTCAAGTATTCAAAGAGCGGTGATGGTTACGGTACTGATGCTGGTACTTTCTTCTGGCCGGCTGATGACAGCAATCTGCACTTCTATGCCTATGCTCCTGCCAAGCCTGGCAAGGAAGGTTATACCTTCGACATTACAAGTACTACTCAGAAGATGGAGAACTTCTCTCCAAATGATGCTGCCGCAGATCAGCAGGACTTCGTTTATGCCTTTGCCAAGGGTAACAAGACCGGTAACGCTGATGATGGTATTGCCATCGACTTCAAGCATGCTCTCTCTGAGATTACTATCTCTGCCAAGAACACCAACACTGCTTATACCATTGAGGTGTCTGGCGTAAAGCTCGGCGGTATCAAGAACAAGGGTACTTTTACTTTCCCTTCTTATAATGGTGGTGGTACCGATGCTTCCTGGACTCAGGATTCTCAGACTGGGGATTATACTACTTCTTTGAGTGAAGCCGTTACGCTGGGAGCCGACGTTACTGATTTCAGTGCCAAGGGTAATGTGCCTTTCATGCTCATCCCACAGCTGCTGATGTCTCAGGCACAGGCTTCTACCGGTTCTTATATCGCATTGAAGGTTAAGATTACTACAAAGGGTGGTCAGGTAATTTATGGTGCTGATGGTGAAAGCTGGGCGTATGTTGCTATCGATACCGACTGGCAGATGGGTAAGCGTTACAACTATACTCTTGACTTCTCAAATGGTGCTGGCCAGGATGCAGATGGCAACCTCATCATTTCCGGAAAGAACATCAAGCTTAACGTTACTGTTTCTGGTTTCACACTTGAGGACAAGACTGCTAATGCATAGTTGAGCTGTTATTTTTCTCTTATAATAAGTGTTTTTATATGGGGAGATTCTTTCTCGCTATTTGAGGAAGTTTTCTCCCCTTTATTTTTCCAGTTATGGATATGGGAATTTATATATCAGTGCCAAGAAAACCCAAAGGTCTTTAGCCAATGGGATGAATTGGCACAAAACACATATAAAAAACGGAATATTTTGGCAAATAATTGCATCTTTCCTTTGTTGTTCAAGAAAAAATCGTATTTACGTGGGATGATAGTGATACAGAAGACATATAAGTTTAGGCTTTACCCGAATAAGGAGCAAGAGAAAATGCTTGCGAATTATTTTGGTAGTGTCCGCTTTGTCTACAATCATTTTCTCGCCAAGCGCAAGGAACAGTATGAGCAGACCAGGAAGAGTTCCAACTACTATGAGCAGGCAAAGGAGCTGACGGCAATGAAAAAGACCGAGGCCTACTCCTGGTTGAAGGAAATCAACAGTCAGACTTTGCAGCATGCCTTGCGCCATTTGGAGACCGCCTATGTAAACTTCTTCAAAGGGAGAGCCAGGTTCCCACGTTTCCACTCAAAGAAACATGGGGGCAGCTTTGCTGTTCCTCAGCATTTTAAGGTTGAAGGTAACAGAATATTCATCCCGAAATTCAAAGGCGGCATCAGGTTCGCCAAGAGTCAGG
>ENA-OPSA01000017-OPSA01000017.1-human-gut-metagenome-genome-assembly--contig:-NODE-17-length-56900-cov-20.446952_pt1 | contig 56900 bp, 64 predicted proteins | sample MGYA00241804_ERZ501899 | MGnify/ENA primary metagenome ERZ501899 (study PRJEB25962, sample SAMEA2042110) | human gut metagenome | biome: human gut; feature: human-associated habitat; material: faeces...
GGTAAATTTGCAAAGTAAAATCAAGGGATGACGCTTAAGAAAATGAATGAACGCTCACCCCAAGAAACAAGAAAAGTAGTAGGAATCAACAAGGACGCCACCTTAAACCAAAAACCTTGAGAAGAATAGCCCTACCTATACCCATGTGTACCCATCAACATCACCGAGAAAAGAGAGACAATCAAAACCTCTTTTCTTCCAGGACTCCGAGACCCATCACCATAAAAACCAGCCACTCCTCCCTCAAGGAAGGCAAGCGAAAGGAGGTGACATCCTAACAAAAGAGACCTTTCACAAGGATGGCAAAGGACTACCACCTTCCAAGACCAAGCCACCATCTTCAAAAAGTGAAGCAAAAGGAAGAGGAAGCAGATTCTTTCCTATCGCCAGCATGACCTCCTACCTATCTGTTAGAAGGTAGCCTACCCCCATTGCAACTCTCCAAACTTCTCTGAAAAAGATAGATATAAAAAATCAGATATCAGGCAAGCATCTGCGATACCTATTTATCCGGCATAACCTCCTGTTATGACGGACGGCTGCGCCCTAAGAAAGCAGCCGAACCGAGGGGAAGAAACCCTAGATAGAGCCTCTCCCCCACTCCCTGCTAAAAGACAAAACCAGCAAACAAGTCCAACTGCAGGGTACCAGAAAGCCGCCCCTTTAACTTCTTCACAAGTTTAGCTGCTTTCTTGTCTTCCTGTAGAAATCTGACCAGGCTATTGATAGCCGTATCATGCGCCTCATTCTCGGAACGAAAAAGACCGGTAAAAAGACCTGGCAAGAAAGACCATCCCCTGGTTCCATAGCTTACAAAAACCCCATATGTCCACAATCCATTGGGATGCTGCAATATTCTAATTTCCAGGTTTTCCTCAATCTTCTCTACTTGAGTGCGTGGTTGCAAGTAGGAAAGTACGTCAACCCAAAGATACTCATTGAGTTTAAGTTCAGAAGGAGCACGGACATACCCCAACTGCTTGAGCTTTACATAATCACGTCTGGCAAACTCTATATGCCGATTTCTCATACTTGAGTTGTCTGATGCAAAAAGACCTTCCAACTCCAAAATTTCATCATCTAAAATGTCAGCCATGTTGAAAAAGTTGTGGCAAGGTGGTTAGCCTTGCCGTTTCCTTCTTTAATCAGTCACTCTATAATAATACTGTAGCTTAGCCCCTTTGAGATTATCCTCTGCGTAACAAGCTGCTGCATGATAATACTTATCGTAAAGTTTGGCTAGCTCCATGTTTTTTCCATACCACTGGGCAATCTTATGATTCAACACCATAACAAGTTCAGTAATGTAAACACAATTGTCTTTCCATTCATTGAACGCACGATGGAATGTGTCTGTAACGGCATCCCCTCCAAAAGCATCAGCTATGGAGAAATCCTGCCAAAATGTGGTACGTGGCTTGTAACCTGTCTCACTCTCGATGTTCCACATGGGAACCTTGATTTGAATTGTCTCTGTCATGTTCTTAATCCTTTAAAGTTCAACTTGAATTTATTCTGGATTTCAGATTCACAGCCTTTTTAAGACTTTTGCTATCGTAAAATCCGAGTTTTTTTTAAGTTATTCCGGCATACCCGTCATCACTTTGCCTTTTTACGTGCTTAAAAGATGGAAGGCTCAAGAAGTCAGAACACCCAACAATCTGTAGAGAATCTTTTCTGGAATACCCAATCTCTGATTGTGGAAGGCTGCTTGAAAAGATTCTCTGCAGATAACAGAAATGTGGTGTTTGGTATCTGACAAGCCTGCCATACCTTTGCACGTCAAAAAGCAAGTGATGACAGGTAAGTCAGACAGAAAAAGCACGAGGTTTTATATCGATAGCAAAATTACCTATAGATATAATACATAGACAAACAACGCAATAGTATAAAAAGTTAATTCTGTTTTCATTAGAAAAAAAGGAAACATCAGTACAGCTTAAGACAAAATTAAAAAAGCCATTGCCTAAGATCCAACAATCTCAGTCAATGGCCAACCCTATCTCTTAGCAGGCATTTTACTTAAATGCCTGAATATACTGCTTTAAAGCATCACGTAATATCTCTTCACAACTCTTTTTTGTCTTAATCTTAGTGAGCATAAGCTGCTCATAGTCTTCATCAGACAAATAAGTCTGAACACCATGCATAGTGGCTCTTTTCTCTGCAAGAGACATCTTCTGTTTCTTAACAACAGGCTGTTCATTACCAGGACGTACTGCCTGATTCATATTACTAAACGCTGCGCGAAAATCCTTTCCTGCCATAATTCTAAATATTTATAGATTAAACAATTCTTTAATTACTAAAGAGTAGTCATTTGCTGCTGTACAATAAGGTGAATATGAGAACAGGTCAGTCAGCTCTGTCTGCGCTTCATTTACCTTGATACAACGTCGAATACCATGCGACAAGACCTTATCACCATATGTATCTTTAAGAAAACCCAGCGCCTGACGGACAATGCGAGGTCTCTCATCCAGCATTACAGGTAACAGACCTAATAATTCAAGATCTTTATTCAAGGCAAATCTGCCATTCTTTACCTCATTCAATGCTCCAAGAATGGCAGCCAAACCATTCACAGAAAGTCCTTCCATCTGAACTGGTATAAGCAAATGACTGGCAACAACCATAGCATTGTAAGTTGACTGAGACAATGCTGGAGGGCAATCAATGAAGATATAGTCAAAGAAATCTATAGGATCAGTGATACCTTCACCGGTAAAATCTATGCAAGGACTGCTGATGCAAGCTCCTAACACTTGACGAGGAGATCCGGTATTCTGAAGGAAAGGATCCACATCCTGCATTTTTGCAGAACCTGGAACATAATACGCACCTATTTTAGACTTGTATATAGGAAGACCCTTACAAGCAATCATAGAATCAAAAACAGTAGCACAACCTTCTGGAGCATGGTTCAAAAGGGTTAAGTTACACTGAGGATCCAAGTCTATCTCAAGGATTCTTAGATTCTTATCCTTTCGGAGCATACCAGCTGCAAGATTTTGCACTGTAGTCGTTTTGCCAACGCCACCCTTATTATTGACGATAGCCAAGATCATTTTCAGTCTATTTTCCATATCTTTGACTTTTAATTATTAATTTATGGTGCAAAGATACATTAAATAATTGAAATAAACAAGAGAAATCGCAAAAAAGTTTGTTTTCAAACATAATATTTTGCAAACATGTTTGTGTTCATATATGTTTGCAAGCATCAAATAACTTATATTATACTATTAATCAAACGTTTATAAAAAACAATTAAAAAGGTTTTCAAACATACATGTTTTAATGTTTTTCGGCTTTCAGTTTTACAAACAACCAAACATACTAACTTCAAACATAAACGAACTGAGTATAAAAAAAAAGGAAAAGGGACAGTTAAGCAACACTATAAAGAAAAGTAGAGCTGATAGAAGTTCCAGACAGAAACACCTACCTCCCTACTCCACTCTATTAACATCAACAAGAAACATACCTCCCCAAAAGTAACATACATAGATCAGATAAGGAAAGACAAGGAGATTGCAGATAATTGATGATAGCAATACCAAACAAAATCAAGCAACACCAGGATAAAACTGTTAGGAAACATTTAGGAATACCAACTTACGAAAAAACATGGATCCTTGTTCCAGTCATCAAAAAGACTATAAAACAAATTATTGAATGAAAAATGTAAATTCCCCCAAAAATGATTATCTTTGCAAAGCGTCTGAGAGAAAGACCAACCGAGTGCACGTTAGATGGCATTGTTCGTCATCCTCAGACTCTCTCTCTGTACAACCAACGAAAGTATTCTCGACCAAATTCTAACATACATAGTTGCGGTCTTACAAAAAAAAGTAAATATGAAATGCATCAAAAAGGTAAAGAAACAGAAATGCTAAATGCAAACATGTTTGCTTTCAATCATACACGTTTACATTATACATAGTTTGCCGAATATCAAACAATCAAACAACCAAAGAAAAAATGTAAGCTAGCTTTCAAAGGAACCTGTGTAAAAAAACAAAAGACTTTGTTTAATTGAAATCAAACATACCGACAATCATATATACGTAATTATCGGTTTGCAAAGAACCAAACAATCAAACATACAAAATTACATGTATTCATGTAAGCAAGCTAACAGATAAAACAGAAATGTAAAAAAGTTATAGAAAACAAAGAAACATGTAACCAAACATACAAGATTACAAACAAATTTAAAAGGCATAAAGGAAATTTGATACGCCTGCAAGTTTTCAAACATTCAAGCACACAAACAATCAAACGTCCAAACGTACAAACAAAAAAGTAAGATCAAAACTAGAAAGAAACAATGAATCTCAAGTGATAAAGTACATTACAAATATAAAACAAAACAACCTAAAACCCTATGATAAGCAATAGCAAATACACGTATACAAACATACATGTTTTCATGTAAGCAATATTACAAACATATTAACAACCTACATATCAGTAAGTTAACGGCTCAAAGAAACACTAGAAAAGCATATTCAAACTTTCAAGGTTTCATTCTTTCATACATATTTGTTTTCAAACATACAAAGATTTCTGTAAAGTAGGAACATATTAGTAAATATGAGAGTAAGTAAACAGGAATAAATAAAAGTCATAGTGTATCATGAATTTAAACAAGGATTCAAAGAAACATGTTTTCAAACATACAAAGTAGATACCCAATTAAACTCATGTAACAGTTAACAGACTGAACCAGGATAAAACGATTTCATTACAAACATTTATGTTTTTTAGTTTACAAACATACATGTAAACAAAAGATATTGAATAAAAGAGATAATAATATGATAACCCGTATTCTGACTTTATATCTTTCAAGTTAACATGTTTTCAGTTTTTCATGTTTAGAAGTAAAGAGCTTCACAAAATACATATTTTCAAACATTCAAGAAATTTTTCACAAAGTCAACAATATAATGAAAATCAGGCAGCAATACGGATAATAAAACATACTAAAACTAAATATCATGTTTACCAAGATACAAAGAAACAAGAATGTTTGAGATCAAAAGAACAAGAATCAACCAGACAAACTAGCTTTTAAACGAGCAAACTATATATCTTGAAAAAGAAAGAAGGAGAGAGCACAATGATAAATAGAGATTCAAAAAAAATGGAAGAGTGACAAATGAAATACGTTTTCGTACGGGTTTTCCATTTTTCAGTTTATTTTGTTTTCAAACATACCTGCAAACATGTACTATAGCTATATATCTATATATTAATGTATTAGAAAACACAATACAAACCTACAAACATACTAGTTTGTAGGTTTTCAAACTTTCAAACAAATATTGAAAGTAAAAGAGAACATATCATCAGGTGAAAAGATTTGGAAAGCTCAATACAAAATAAGATAGTAAAGAATAACAAAAAGTATGTAAGATAGAGTATTGATGGGGTAGGGTAGCAGGTATCTTATACAACTATGACTGTTAAGTCTGTCCAAATATAATTAATAACAGCATCTGATACAAATTCGTGGTACGGCAGTCACAAATCATCTATGTAGCCACTTATATCTTCAATCATGAACTTTCATGGCAACAGTTCATAAGTTTCAGAAGGAGTTTCTAACGAAAAATCAGAATTTTTATAAGTAGAGCCTTCAGATTCTGCATGTCGCTTAGCTTTTATATCCATTCATTCTACAATTGGATTGTATAACGCCGCAGTTCCGCCACAAAAAAAATTCCTCTGCAACAATCTTCTTTGGAACAGAGGCTTCTTGCATTAACTCCTCACCATGAAGAGTCGATAACCAGGCTACAGCATCCTCCTTCTCCTGTATCATTACTTCAGTCATATGTTACGACTACTAATGTTGATTTACCCCATTCTTAATCTATAGTCTAGACTCCCTACTTTTATGTAGTTTTCAACAGACGATTCCATTCTCATGGAAACTATATAGGTTTACTATAGCCACGTTGCATATACAATAAGCAAGTAGGGTAGGGGATAAACTAATTCCCATGCTCTGAATAAAATGGATTCTAAAACAAAGTAAATAGCGAACATTTTTATTTGTTTTCAAACATGTTTGCAAACCTACAAATAAGATATAATTCTATATATCAGCAATTTACATTATACTACAATCAAGTAAAGTAATCTACATGTAAATGTGCTTACAAACTTTCAAACATACAAACTTTTAATGATAGCGTTCAATCAAGAATGATATAGATGTGAAAATATCCAGGTATTAGCAAGTAAGAGGCAAAGGAAAATGCCGGAAATATTTTACAGAATAGGGTAGGGGAGAGGACAAAATACAACGAGAAAGGGCTTGCCTTGCTGAAGACATGCCCCGTATATACTATTCTTCCTCAGAGATTTCAACAGATGGGATCTCACCAAGATAGGCCCCCATATCCTTCCTGTCTCTCCATACAAAAACATCATTGATAAAATTCATCAACTTCTCATGCTGCTCATGGATGCTATCAACAATTTGATTATAATAGTCTAAATCCTCATCTTTAGAAGTAGAGGTAAGCTGAATGTTCAGGTCATCCAGTGCGTCGAGATGAGCATTGAGCTTGAAATACACTTCCTGATAATAATTCCTTTTCTCCATTTCCTCATGATGAGTAGATTCTAAAATCATTCTCAGACCTTCATCCTGTTCCGAGAAGTCAACTTCTTCTAGCGGAATGAATGCAGTGGCAGCTTCATCACCAGCCAGGATGAAGAATACAACCAACCTATCTCTACCATGCCAAATGTGATGTGGGTCAGTTTGCAACCAATTCTTCACTTTGCGCACAGAAGGAATGGATGAATTGAAACTAGATATTATTTTCACCATAATCTTATGTATTAATCGTCAAACAATCTACCTTGTACTCCCTTACCTGGCTTTCCATTCATATACGGAACTCCATAATCTTCATAGAGCATCTTGCATATTGAACCACAGATTTTTCTCTCGTTAGTATCAAAATCATCTTTACTATATCTCAAGGCTATTTTCTTCAGCTGCTTGGCAATTTTTTCTAGAATTTCAATTCTTTCTGACTGCGAGTCAACTGTAGAAACAGATTTGCTGATGGCAGTGATATAATAGCTGGACTGCTCAACTCTGAAATGCGCACGAAGGAAGGTGTTGATCTGGGTGATGATCTTGGTCAGTTTTGCACCATAACCTTCTGACAGAATCTTAATCTGTGTTGGTGTAACCGGCTTCTTTGCACCAAGTCTTGCAGTATTACCATTTGTTTCAATGATAAAATAGTAGGCAGTAACAGCACCTCTGGAGTTCTTGCTCTTAACCTTATAATCAAAACAAACGTCACAAAGTCCCTTTTCGTAGAGTTTTCTGATGTCGTTCTTAGCCTTGTCAAGCACTCGCTTCTTGAAATCAGAACCGTTTTTATACTGTTCTTTCTGGATAATGTTGCCCTTTTCATCCTTAATTTCTAGAAGGTTGAACATCTTCTTGATATCATGAACGGTCATGAAGAAGATCTTGTCTTCCTTGTTGCGATACTGACAGCAGAATTCATAGAAGCGTTGTGAGTACACACTCTTGAAGCTCATCTCGATATACATGTCAAAGACAGTAAATTCAGATGAGAGGTTGGTGAAGTAGGGGAGGAGTACTGGAGTAATACCCACAGTGTAGGTCTCTTGATCAGGATGCTCATCCACATACGACAATAAACCAGCATAAATGCGGTGACCGTCCTTGGAATGAAAGACCTTCTTTGAATCAGTGATGTTCTTTAATGCATTGAAGGCATAATCCAAGTTTGAGCTATGCCCGGATACACATTCAAGCAACTGGCTACGAGTCAGGGTAAGCTGATACTTCTCTGGATGTCCATCTGGAAGATCCTTGTTTTTCTGTATACCACGAAGAATCTGCAACCAACAATTTCTCTCAACTGCAGAAAGATTGCTGATTGCCTGAGTAACATCGTTTGGCTGAGAAATAAAATAGTGTGGATTTTCTGCCAGAATCAATCCATCAACTTTCTTAGGACGCCCAGATTTCTTCTTAGCAATCTTGCCTCCTTCATCGCCAGAAGGTATTACCTCTGCAACGACCTCCTCAAATTCTTCCTTTTTCTTCGCTTTAGACATAGCTGTATGATTTTAATTTTGGGCACAAAAATACATAATTTCTGCGACAATCCTCTTAAAAGAGTCGTAAATTACATTTTTTTAACCTCTAAAAGACAAGACAAAATTATAAAATCTAGAAACAATGAGTTCAAAAAGCAGGAAGCCATTCTATAACTAATTGAAAATCAATAGGGCAATTTGAGTTCTGACCGTAAAATACATGGTATCAGATTAGGAAATAGATGCGACAAAATTATAAGTAAAAATAAAATTTTGAATTACGTTACGACATATATATAATATGGATTGTCGTAAACAAAGTTATTTCACAACTATTCTTTTGAGTAATCTTTTATTATTATCACTTATAATTATATTGTTGTGTATTGGATTTAATTAATTTATTGGTTTTCGTTAAAGTAATACTTTAATATAGGTTACCTATCTTATTACGACAATATTATAAATGATAATTGTTTTTATAGTAAGAAAAGCCAGAGTTTAAAGGCAAAATCACGCTAAGTTTATAATTTTGTCCGGGCTTGAGTTTTAAGGATTGGGATATAATATATAAACTTTTGAATCTCTGAGAGTTAAAACATTGCTGCGACAAAATTATAATATATAGAAAGGAATGATTATCAATTTTTTAACTGGCACTTTGCTACGACAAAATTATAAAAAATCAAAAAATATGATTTTAAAAACGACTATTTAATAATTATGTCGTAAATAAAATCATAATAACTATAATTGTGTCGCATGTGATGTGGCATATTATGGAGTATTCTTAATAAATAAAGGCTGTAAAAAGAATACTTTATTAATGTATAGCTTGTTTTTAGGGAACTGGATGAAGAAAGGCTATAAGGAATATTCCATGTTACTGCGACAAAATTATAAGCCAAATCTATTCTATAGGTGAAGTATTCCAGGATAGAAGTTAACGTTATAATTGGGTCGTAATGTACACCAAAAATCGAAGTATAAGATAATTATAATTTTGTCGCAACATGATTGTATTTGTTTGTTTATCAGTGAATTGACTGATTTTAATAAAGTAACTTGCGACAAAAATAGAAATGCCAAATAGGGCAGGGGATTACTATGTAATATATCTGCGACAAAAAAATAAAGGAAATCAGATAAAAGTAGAACGTTTTACGACTTCGTTGTATTTTTGTCGCAAATAGGTTCAATTGGTTTATTATTCTGTCGTATGATGTATGTTCAGAGCAAACAAAATATATAGAAGGTATACTATAAAGTCCTTTGCTTCAATATGGTATAAGTATTTATAGAAATGTTATCGCGACAAAATTATTGGTTGAATTAGGCCGGAATAGCAGTTAACTCTTGAATTTGCATGTTATGCGTGAGGATTATGACTTATATTAGAAAGAATAAGAAGACCTTAATATAACACTACCTAACATAAAGATACATTTATTAACGCGCAAAAAAGTCTATTCTTTCTTTATACGGCCTGGCTTTCAAAAACTTTCCTTCCATGAAGATGGGAGTTTCCCCTTTCTTCATCATAACGGAGGAAGAAACACCACTATAAGTCCTTTTGCCAGTCTGCTCTTTTTTAAATCTCTATTTTTGGCTTATTCTTTTCAGTATCTGTAACTAACTGATTTATAATATCTCCCTTTAGCTACCTGCGACATAATTATAAGATGATGCGACAAAAATATAAACCCATCTGCGACATAATTATAAATCTTAGGTGCTTTGTTGCGACAAAATTATAAGGGTATAATATGAATCTAGATTAACGTTTTTTGCATATAAGATAGTTTGTTAGGATAGATGTGATTACTAGTAGTGATATACTAGAGTAATCATTGTCCAATTAAATAATAGAAATATTCATATATCTATCTGGTAATCTGAATTTAGCAGGTATATTTTAATGAAACGAACTTGAATTGTTTGGCCCAAACTGTTCTTCTTTTGTCTTTAAAATGGCTTTGCTTACTATATATTATTTCGCATTAATAGTATTCTTCAGGATTGCTTCGATTGAGCATCTTTATAAAAATGTCGCACCATTAGAATGAGGATGATTAATATATGTACTATATGATAACATTATCTAACATAATGATACATTTATTAACGCGCAAAAAAGTCTGTTCTTTCTTTATATGGCTTGGCTTTCAAAAACTTTCTCCCCATGAAGCTGGAAGTTTTCCCTTTCTTCATCATAACGGAAGAAGAAACACCCCTATAAGTCTTCTTACCAGTCTGCTCTTTTTTAAATCTCTTTTTTTGGCTTATTCTTTTCTGCATCTGTAACTAACTGATTTATAATATTTCCCTTTAGCTACCTGCGACATAATTATAAAATGATGCGACAAAAATATAAACCCATCTGCGACATAATTATAAATCTTAGGTGCTTTGTTGCGACAAAATTATAAAGATATGGGATTTGCAGCAATTAACAGATTTTTTATCTCTCCTTCTCCTGTAGTATTGGTTCTATACCTTTTCCTCTGTACTCCATATAGGCATTCTTGAGTTTGCTGCGACAAAATTATAAGGAATAAATGCCTTCATGGCCTTGTAGAATCCTAAGACAAGTTTGGTGATATGAGAAGAGATGGGTACAGGGGGCTTCAAATCAAGAGAAAACCTTCTTTTTCTTGATTTGTATGGGAGACCAGGCTCTTGGATGATTTGCAATGAAACTTTCCTCGGTAAAATTGCAACAACGTCTTAAATCGCAGAAAAATGCCCTTTTTCCTTTTTAGTAGTGTGAAAATGAAGAGAGGGGAGAAGTTGTCTTTGCTATTATGTGATAGATGGAAAAAGAGAAGTATTACCCAAAATATTATGGTGTAGCACTTCTCTTCTTTCTCTTGACCTTCCAGCAACAGAGGACTCTTCTACGTTTCCGATTCTAGGCTAGAAATTGTAAGGCAAAAAACTAGTTCTCTGTATTTTGTGGAACGATTTCTTCATGCAGCCTGTTATGAACTGTGAAAAAATCATTCATTAACTTTATCTATTATGTCTTTCCATTTTTCAGGAGAGTAAGCTGTAATAACTGTAAGAACTGAAACGCCAAGAACAAAAAGTAACATCATATGAATACTCGTTTTCCGTGTGAACCCACGACAGACCTGCTGCAACTAGTAATTTAAAAATATTATTCCCTCTCCCCAAATCCCAAAGATTAAAAGGTGATAGGCTTTTTACGTGCAAGTCAATACGATAAATAAGAGTAAACAGGGTGCAAGGAATTTCTGTATTATTTTCGGTAGCCATCGGCTGCTTAGACAAAAAATACAGAAATAGCCTTTAGGCGGTACTTGCAGGTTTACGTTTATCGTAATTTTGCAAAGTAAAAACCAGGCTCCTTGATATTGGACATGGGAGCGATAAGGAGATGGAAAGAATCATCGTTGCAGTAGGTAAGGAGTCTATATTCGCGATACCTATCAAGAAGTTACTGTGAAGACCACCCGTTGCTGTGACTCCGGAAGTGGTATCAATGGCTTTCACCTGGATGATCATGAAAACAAATGCTATTTTCAGTTGGATTCTGTCAGAAATCTCTAGTTCTGGAAAAAAAATGCAGATGTGAACAAAAAATACACACCATAGCAATATCTTTGCAGGCGAAACGTTATCAAAACATTAAATGTAATATACAAGTATGGCATTGAATCAAACCAACAAGCTCGTGTGGATTGTGGAGACAATCTATCGGGCACATAAGATTTCCTTCGAGGAACTGAACCGCCGCTGGATGGACAATGAGGATTTGAGCGGAGGCGAGGAGAAGTTGAAGCGTACCTTCCACAAGTGGAATATCTTCGACACCTTTGGCTTGTCGATAGAATGCGAAAAGACAGTTCCTTATTCAATAAAGATAATCAATAAGTACACGTTATGAAAGATTTTGCAGCAATAGACTTTGAAACAGCTAATAATGAGCGTTCATCAGTCTGCTCCGTGGGCATCGTTATAGTTCGTGACGGCGAGATAGTGGACAAATTCTACTCACTCATCAAGCCCGAACCGGAGTATTACAACTATTGGTGTAGCCAGGTGCATGGCTTGTGCACTGCCGATACAGAAGATGCGCCCATCTTCCCCGAAGTTTGGAAACAGATAGAGCCAAAGATAGCCGGTCTCCCTCTCGTAGCTCACAACAAGGCGTTCGACGAGAGCTGTCTGAAAGCGGTCTTCCGTATCTATCAGATGGACTATCCCGGTTATCCGTTCTACTGTACCTGTGTGGCTTCACGCCGAGTCTGGCCACAAGGTAGTCATACTCTTGATGTAATTGCAGCCCGCTGCGGTTATGATCTGTCAAACCATCATCATGCCTTGGCCGACGCAGAAGCCTGCGCAGCCATTGCACTTGAGATCCTATAAACTTCATATAAATATGAATACTTGTTCCTTGTTCCGTCATTTTTATAGAATCGTTAATTTTCTTGCAAAAGTAGAGAAAAATAGCTAATATACGTAAATATAATAAAAAATCTGTGCAGTTTAGACAAATGATAAATTGATAGACGGATAATGCGCTCCAAATTGTATTCTAAACTAATGGTTTATATAATATTGCAATGAAAAAGAGGGGGCGTCATGGTCTTATGACACACCCTCTATTTCCAACCAAAATCGCTTTCCTGGTATTAATCATCATCAACTACTTATAGTTTTCATCATCGTTAATGATGATGTCTAGATCTTCTGCTATTTTCTTCAGCCCATTTTTGATTCTTCCGCCTAAAGTCCATGCCTTTGGCTTATTGACAGGCGGTTGAGCAAGAACTTCTCTTGAGTTTTCTGCTGTTGGAGGATTGTCTTCCACCCAAACCTTAGCTGGCTCTTCTCCAGACTCATTTCCTGACTCTTCTTCTTGATGGGCAATAGTAGCTTCCTTCTCGGTAGCATCTGGATTGATGTTATCTATAGATTCTGCTTCTTGCTTTTGCCCAGTTTTATTTGCTAGCGTCTGGAAGTTGTCTCTGATAGGATGATAGAGCTTGTCGATGATTCTCTGATAGTCTTCCTCATCCTTCAATACAGAAGAACTTTCAGGTATATCCTCGGCCAACTCATTGTTCAGACCAGTTGCCAGAATGGTGACTTTGGCATCCTCATTCAAACTGTCATCATCAGAAAGGCCCCAAATCACCTTGATGTCTGGGTTCAGTTCATCAAAGAAGGCATCAATTTCTCTCATCTCCCTCACAAAGATAGGGTGCTTGCTGGAAGTGTAGATATTGAAAAGGATGCGCTGGGCATTACTGATATCGCTGCCATAGAGCAGAGGAGAGTCTAACGCATTCTTGATGGCACTTTGAACCCTTCCCTCACCACTGGCTCTACCCATGGCCATGATAGCACCACCACCGCTCTTGATGGTAGTCTCGATGTCACGGAAGTCAAGATTGATGGTTCCCTCCACGGTGATGAGTTCCGAGATACTCTTGGTGGCATCACTCAGTACCTTGTCTGCCAGTTTGAAGGCATCCTTTACGGTAATCTCGGAGTCGGCATAAACATCGCAGAGACGCTCGTTGTTGACGATAAGCAAGGCATCCACGTTCTTGCGCATTTCTTCTACACCCTGCAGAGCCTTGACAATTTTCTTTCGCTTCTCGAAGTAGAAAGGTATGGTGATGATGCCAACGGTAAGGATGCCCATCCCTTTTGCAATACCGGCAATGACAGGTGCGGCACCCGTACCCGTTCCACCACCCATTCCGGCAGTAACAAAAACCATCTTGGTTCCGTCGTCCAGCAGTTTCTTGATGTCTTCCTGGGTATTCTGAGCCTCACTTCTTCCCACTTCGGGATTTGCTCCTGCACCCAAACCACGCTGTCCGAGCATGATCTTTACCGGCACAGGCGACTTGGATAGTGATTGACTATCCGTATTGCAGACGGCGAAACTCACGTTCACGATACCCTCTGCATACATATTCTTAACGGCATTGCATCCGCCACCACCCACACCAATCACCTTGATGATGTTCTTGGTAGTGTCTTCTGTCTGCCCGAAATCTATAGGAGTCCAATCTTCTTTCATCATTTCTATATTTCAATTTGGATGCAAAGATACATACAAAGAATCAGATTCCCTATGAAAAATCAAACGCAAGCCTTGCAAAAGAAGATTTTTTCTAGATGAGAAACGATTTTTCTCATTCTTTTTGTACTTTTGCAACCAGTATGCAAGAAGAAACAAGAAATATGACCCCAGAGGAGAAAGCCGCTCAGGTAAAGACGCTTTCCACCCAGCTTTTAGCAGAAGGTAGAACCGATCTTTTGTTAAAAGCCATCAGTGTGCCCGTATTGGAACAGCTCCGTATCGAGGCAGCAAGGGCAACCCTCAGTCCTCTAGTCATCACGGAAGATTACCGTTTCTTGCTCCCAAACTATGGAAACAGGGAAGTGCAGCTCAGTCCCATCCACAAGGCCCTCTATCTGCTCTTTCTGAATCACCCGGAAGGAATAGAGTTCAAGAACCTGGTGGATCATCGTGAGGAACTGTTTGCCCTCTACCGAAAAATCGGCAACAGAATCGATCCCGATAAAATCACAGAAACAGTGAATCGCCTGACGAACCCTCTTGATAATGCCATCAACGAGAAGTGTTCGCGCATCAAGGCAGCTTTCTCTGACCTGATGGACGAATACCAGGCCGACTATTATATCATCAATAGCCATGTCAAGCGCCACCAAGGCTCTTCCATGAAGCTCTGGTTCGAGAGACTGAAAATCATCAACCTCCCGAGGGAACTTGTAATCTACCAATAATGAGTATTTCCGCTATCTGTTGTCGCATGCCCCACAATTGGAACAACCGTTGCACGTCATCCTGCTCCCACAGGTCTTGCAATGTGCTCTGAACAATGCTTGTGGCTTGATAATTTCATTGCCAAACAGATTGCCTTCAGGAAGGTGGAGATTGTAGGATATAGGCTTCCCCTGAAAACTCAACCCACTCAGATAAGCTTGTTTACTCTGGACTTGCTTGTCATGAATTCGGTAAATTCTTCCGTCCTTGACAAAGCAAGTACCAGTTTCGATGAAGTTGAATGATACATGGAAGGTCCTGCACTGATCACTCAAACTCTTCACCCACTCATAATGGCATGGCCTGGCACCGTCATAGTTCTCACCTCCACATAGTACATCTTCTATCTGCCCTGTGGCTAAATAGGAAGAAACATCTATGGGACCAATGAATGGAGCTGCCATGAAGCCTTTGTGCCTGGCTGGAAGATCCAAAAGAATAGGAAGCCTCTCATCAGCTCTCTTCTGGTTCTCTGTAGTTACCGAGAGAAGAACATTCTCATAACCAGTTCCCCAGTCCTTTGGCAAGCATTCCTCGATGCGATGCGCACGCTTGGTGAGCAGACGAAATACCATATCCGGACGACTCCTGATGATTCTCCAGGCTTCTTCTCTCCAAACATCAGCTTCCTCCACAAAAAAATCCGTGCTAAGTCCTACATACATCTCCATGCCAGAAGGATATTTGAAACTACCGTCTCTCTTTCTCTGAAGAGGCATGGCAAAGTTCTCTGTCCTGAAAACCTTCGCCGTGTCAATGCCTCTCTTGCCATCCAGAAAGTACATGTAGCAGTGCTCACATCCTTCACTGATTTTATGGCAGCCGTGCCATGGATTCCAGATAATCATATAGTGATAATTGCTTCTATGACAAAATCTTATCCATTAAAGAGAATAGTTCCTCTTCTGTTTGATAAGGGTAAATCACGAAGTAGGGATTACCTGTAAGCATGGCTGAAAGCTGAGTCTTGCTCTTGTCATAGAAGATATGACAAGGAATACCTCTGCTCTCAGCATAAGCCAATTCATAACCCACACCAAGTGAAGGATTGCTGCACTCGGCTACCACCATGTCGCTCTCCTGAAGCCATGCTGTGTCCTGGTTGTAGATTCCAGCATCACTCATCCTGCCTTTTTCCATGAGATTGATGTCTGCCTGACCTATATGCTCGGTCAGAACGATGTCAGTGAGCTGCATATGTTCAACCATCTTTCTGTAGAGATCAGCAAAGTTTCTCCCTCCACGAATAGAACCTGCAAAATATATTTTCTTCTTCATGATTTCTGCTGCGTTAAATGTACTTATGAATAAAACAATTCTTTCCCCATAGAGGAACCTTCCCCTCTATTTCATGATAGTCATATTGACTATGATATATTAGAATATGGCTGCAAAGGTAATAAAAAATGAGAATATCCTTGTGAATCGTTCTACTTTTTTTTTAGGTAATTTGCTGGTTACTTGCAGAATTATTGCGATTTTCTTGTTTGTTTCAGAAAAAATGATTAGCTTTGCAAATTATTATATTGAGTTTAAATAAACATGGGCAATGATTACAAAGATTAGGTTACAAAACTGGAAGAGCTTTAAGGACTCTACTATATATATCGATTCTTTGGGTATCCTTATCGGAACCAATGCTAGTGGTAAGTCAAATGTGTTAGATGCGTTTGCCTTTCTCCGTGCCGTGGGGGAAGGTAAGAGCCTTCTTGATGCCATCCAGACTGTTAGAGGTGGGGAAGATTGGATTATCCGTAGAGGTGAGGATTCTTTCTGTATTGAGATAGAAATAGAAATTGAAGGAAGTTATTATCTTCTTGATTTGAGAGTGATTAAACGGAATTCAGTTTTCAGTTTTGGTCCTTGTGAAATTCATCGTTTAGGTATAGAAGGCGATGATGTCGTTCCTGGCAAGTTTATTGATACTGCTCGCAATATCACATGGAAAATGTATGATGTTCCAATATTTCTAGATTTTTGGGCAAAGATATATGCTACTTTTAGAAATATCATCATTCTTGATCCTGTTCCTGCTAAGATGCGTGATTACTGCAAGATTTCAAAAGAGTTGAAGTCTGATGGTAGTAATGTAGCTGGCGTTTTATGTGCATTGGCACCTGAGGAAAAGAAGAAGGTGGAAGCACTGGTGTCTAGCTATGTTCGACCACTTCCTGAGCGTGATATTAACAAGGTGATATCTGAGCCTGTAGGCCTGATTAAGTCGGATGCCATGCTTTATTGTTATGAGGATTGGAATCCCGAACAACCTGTTGATGCAAGAGGTATGAGTGATGGTACGCTTCGTTTTATAGCGATTGTCGTAGCTCTTTTGACGGTTGCACCTCATAGTTTGTTGCTTATCGAAGAGGTGGATAATGGCTTGCATCCTTCTCGTGCTAAGGAGTTGGTTGATATGTTGAAGGATTTGTCACGACAGCGCCAGGTTGATGTGCTCTGTACGACGCATAATCCAGTTTTGTTAGATGAGTTAGGCAACAAGATGATTCCGTTTGTCAGCTATGTTACCCGTGATGAGAATGGTGATAGTCATGTCAATCTCTTGGAAGAAAAAGAGAATCTAGCCAAATTGATGGCTTCAGGAACAATTGGTAGAATGATGGTTAACGATAAAATATAATGAGAAAGGTATTGGTGATAGATACGAGTGTACTTTGCGTTTGGCTCAAAGTACCAGGAAAGGAAACTTGTGGTCCAAGCAATGCCTTGGTTACATACGAGATGGTCTCTGAGAAAATAGAGGAAGAAAAGAAGAAAGGAACAACCTTTATCCTGCCACTGGCAACGATCATTGAGACAGGAAATCATATAGCTCATTCTTCAGGAGACAGAATGTCATTAGGTGAGGAATTTGCTCAAATCATGATTGATTCTGCTGATGAGAAATCACCATGGGCTGCATTTACTGAACAAAGCAGTTTGTGGAATCCTGAAAACTTAAAAAAGTTGGCAGAGAAGTGGAAGGTCACTGTTATAGGAGGGCAAGCTTTAGGCGATGCTTCTATTGTTGAGGTGGTAAAATATTATACTGATTTAGGATATCAGGTTGAAATCTTTACTGGTGATGAAGGATTGAAAGCTTACGAGCCTACGGTTGAAATTCCTAGGAGAAGAAGAAAGTAAAGACGTTAACGAATAAAAATATCCATGTGAATCGTTCAATTTTTCACATGGATATTCAGTTTTGACGGTATCATATATGTGATACTATTATTGTAAGTAAGGTATGGCAAACTTCACCAGACAATATCCACCTCCGATGAGCCAGCAATAAAGAATGGCAGCCAAGAGGAAAGGCTTAATGCCGGCTTTCTTGAATTTGTCAAAGCTTGTCTCGGCTCCCAATGCTGCCATTGCCATGGTCAGGAGGAAAGTATCCAGTTGGTTAATCCAATCCACTATGCTTTCTGAAAGCAAACCAAGAGAATTGAATCCAATCACTACCAGGAAGAGAATGGCAAACCATGGAATGCTGATTTTAGGCTTGTTGGTATCAGTATTTTCCAAACAGTCTCTTTTGGCAACATCCCTTGCTACGGTCCATGCAATCACCAGTAATACCGGTACCAGCATCATCACCCTTATCATCTTCACAATGATGGCATTGTTGCTCACCTCGGCTCCCATGGCATTGGCTGCACCTACCACATGGGCTACTTCATGAACGGTGGAACCCGTAAAGAGTCCCATTATATCTGGTGATAGGTCAAAGATGCCAGCCCTGTAGAGAATAGGGTAGAGGAACATGGATAATGTTCCAAAGATGACTACGGTGGCTACGGCTACTGCCGTCTTGTAAGGCTTCGGACGAATGGCCCCATCCACACCCAATACTGCAGCAGCTCCACAGATGGCACTTCCGCAAGAGGTGAGCAGTGCGATGCTGCGGTCAATTTTCAGGAGTCTTCCCACCAGGATTCCCAAGCCGATGGTGCCGCATACGATGATGGCATCCATTACGATGGCAGAGAAGCCCACAGCCATCACATCCTGGAAGGTGAGCTTGAAACCATAAAGGATGATGCCTGTGCGGAGGATTCGCTTGCTGCAAAACTTGATGCCCGGTACCCAGGTATCAGGCAGGTTGTTACGTAAACTATTGGCATAGAGCATACCAATGATGATGCCCACCACCATGGGGCTAAACGAAAGAGCTTTCACACAGTCCATGCCACCGATGTAGAAAGCAGCGCATGCGAAGAGTGCGATGAGCAATACGCCATGCAGCATACTGCTCCTTTGTTCTGATAATCTCATATTTTTCTTTTTTGTCGGTTATTCGCTTTTGAAAAGCGGGTGCAAAGGTACGAAAAATCATGAGATGTTGTATATACATAATAACTATACGTTATAATCTTTAGTTATGAATCTCTTGAATGTCTGCTGGAGTTTGGCGGTTTCGCCTCTCTTTTCAACAAATAGAAATTCTCGTTCCATCTTCAGATTCTCAATTTCCAGAACCTTGAATACTTGTTCATAGATACTCCTGTAGATGGCTCTTATGCTGATGATACCCATGCTTAAGGAATGTTCCACGAAATGCTTGATGCCCTCTGTGGTTCCAAGATTCATTTCAATGTTTAGATCAGAAAGAGCAATGCCGTTTTCCTGCAGGGCTTTTTGGATGACATCCAAAGTTCCGGAACCTAATTCACGCAGTACAATCGGTGTCTGCCTCAGAAGATTCAAAGAAATCTCATCTTGCTGGGCTAGGGGATTGGAACAATGTACGAACGCCACCAGCTCATCTTTCATGAAAGGAGTGTATTTAAAGGTGGGCTGCCGCTTGATGCCTTCCACCATACCCAGATCTATCCTTCCTGCAGCAAGCGCATCCTCTATCTCATGAGAATTTCCGCTGAGCAGGGTAAGACGAATGTCGGGGTATAGTTTCCTGAATTCAGCAATCAGTTCGGGGAGAACATATTGTGAGATGGTGGTACTGGCTCCGATGCGCAGTTCGCCACCTGATTTCTCTGTGAGCTTCTTCATGTCGAAATCGAGATTCTGATAGGCATCGATAATCTTGCAGGCATGGTCAAGCATAAGTTGTCCGGCACGGGTGAGCTGGATGTGATTGCCGATTCTGTCGAACAGTTGCACCCCATATTCCTTTTCAAGCTCTTGTATGTGCTTGCTGATGGCAGGCTGACTGATGAACAGTTCGTTGGCAGCCTTAGTGAAACTCAGGAGTGTAGCCACACTTCTGAAAACTTTCAGTCTTGTATCTATCATTGTATGTTCCTTTGTTATTTCAAAAATCCTCGTCAATATGATGCCGAGTGCAGCAAATCTCCTGCAAAGATAATGCAAATGAGCGCAATGAAAATTTGTTTTCAAATTGCCGAGTGCAGCAAATCTTCTGCAAAGATAACAAAATTCTAGAAATCACTCGCTGTTTTCGCCTAAAAATAGTAACTTTGCACCCAACAAAAAGAAACCAAAGACATTATGAACATTAAGAATATCCATTTGGCCTATTTTAGTGCCACTTTCTCCACCAAACGTATCGTTCGTGAGATAGCATCCCAGTTTCAGAAGCCTGTCATTGAGTATGACATTACCTCAGACGTGCTGAAGGATGATGTCTCGCTGGGAAGTGATGGCGATCTGCTGATAGTGGGCGTACCTTCCTATGCTGGTAGAGTCCCGGAAATGGCAGTTCGTTCATTGAGACGTTTTCTTGGAAACAATACCCCAGCCATCATAGTATGTGTTTATGGTAACAGAGCCTACGATGATACGCTCATAGAGTTGAAGGACCTGGTGGAATCCCATGGCTTCAAGTTACTTTCTGCGGCTGCCGTCATAGCCCAGCATTCCATATTTCCCAAGATAGCAGAAGGAAGACCTAATGCGGATGATACGGAGAAACTCCATGATTTTGTTTCAAAGAGTAGGGAACTTCTACTCAAGATACCAAAGATGTCAGCAGTTAGCCGACTGATGGTAAAGGGGAATCGCCCTTATCGTGATACCAAGCCTATTCCTCTGCATCCAGAAGGGAGTAGGGGAAAATGTACATCCTGCCATGCCTGTGTGAAAATGTGCCCTGTCGGAGCCATCACTATGGAGGAACCCTACAAGACCAACGAAAAGAAATGCATCTCTTGCGGACGCTGTGTCGTGGTCTGTCCTGAGCATGCCCGACTTTTCGGTGGCCTGCTGTATAAGGCTGTCAGCTGGAAATTCGAGAAAGCGTATTCGGAACCTAAGCAGCCTGAATTTTTCTATGTGAATGTTTAAAGAATCAGATAGCAATGAGTAGATACAAGAATATCGTCTTCGATGTAGGAAGTGTATTGGTGAACTGGATGCGCATGAACCTATATATCACTCTTTTCAATGGGAATAAGGAAAAAGCCAAGTGGATGATCGATCATGTGGTCACCAATGAATGGAATGATCAGACAGACTTGGGTAAGCCTATAGATGAATGTCTCTTTGATTTAAAACAGGCTTATCCCAAGTATGCTCCTTACATCGTTGCCTACTGGTACTGTTACAAAGATATGGATGGTGGTGAAATCCCTGGCATCTATGAGATCATGTGTGAACTGAAGCAAAGAGGATATCGTCTATACTGTCTTACCAACTGGTCTCATGAGACATTCCCGATAGTAAAGGAAGTCTATGCCCGTCTCTTTGGCATGTTTGAAGGAATTGTAGTGAGTGGGGAAGAGAAGTTGATAAAACCGAATCCAGAAATCTATCAGCTTCTTCTGAATCGCTATAGCCTCCAGGCATCGGAAAGCATCTTCATAGATGACAGGCAAGTGAATGTTGATGGCGCCAACCATGTGGGTATACATGGTATCCTATTCACAGGAGCTCTAGACTTGAAGCAACGGCTATGTGCTTGCCTTCAAATCAGACATTTTTAAGAAAATGAAACTCCTCACATGATGAAGGCTCTTGAATCATCCAGAACCTTATCATGTAAGGAGTATTTGTAATCACCAAAAAACTTATTCTCACACCAAGGTGTGAGAGGCTACGCTTTCTATTTGTTTCGCTTGATCGGCTCATAATGATTATTTGCATCAAAACAGGAGGCGCATGTGCCGGTAAAGTCAGAGATTAAACGTTTTCTAACTTCATCGTATCCTTTAAAGACAGTAAACCAAACAGACCAATAGCCTAGTTTCTGAGCCAAACAGATAATTTCTTCAACATCTGCAATGCCAGCATTGAACTTATTGCGTAATCGTTCTGCTAAATCCCATGTTTCCAGGCGTTTCTTCCATCGGAAATCTCTTGGAGTAGGTTCTAATTCATTGCCAGGATATGCTCCAAGTTTTACTAAATCAAATAGTTTCTTGGCTTTGCCCTTTTCATCTTCATCCAAATGAGGATTCAGCATGACCGCTCCACCTGCAGTGTAGATGAAGTCTCTGAAAGTATTATCAGTATGTGGCCAATGATAATCCTCTTCATGAATTTCAGAGTGCCCTTTTGTGGAATTACAGATACCACAGGATATTAAAAAGTTATTCCATGCCGTCTCTTCTCCATTTGTTCCTTTTGGTTCAATATGTTCCACTGCGAGTTCATTTGGCAACTGGGTTCCTTCACAATAAGAACAAAACCAGCCAAGATTACCCAATAATGGCATTTTGGCATTATTATAGGGAGAATAGTATTCTTGTATAGTCTCTGTTATTGTTTGATTCTTGGAATTTACATAAGAGACAGTTTCGCCAACATTCTTTTTCTCTACTGGTCTCATCGGCTAATTTCCTTTCGTATTATATTCAGATTGTAATAAAGCAAGATAGGCAGGATTATCGCTGAAGGTAGCTTCAATCTCTCTTAGCTTCTCTAACAATTTCTTGTCTTCTTCTCCTTTTTGTATCGACTTGAAGTAATTTTTTGCGATTTCCTGCATCTCCTGAAATCTTTTACTTCTAATATTCTGTTCCAAACCCATTCGATCGGCAGTAATATCCTCTAATGATTCTCGGTAAGGTTCACCTTCTATCATTACATTTTCATCGAAGCTGATAAGCTGATTCTTTTGAAGACTCTGAACGATAAATGGACTATGGGTAGATACAATGAACTGAATCATAGGGAAAGCCTGAGCCAAATCCTGAAGCACATGCTTTTGCCAATGAGGATGCAGATAGAGATCAATCTCATCTATCATCACAACACCTGGTGTCTTTTTAACAGCATTCCGTCCCAAGCAACCATTTAATTCGATGCAACGATGGGCAATCTCTGCTACAATATTAATCATTGACTGAAGTCCATCACTCATGTAAGAGAAATGATGGCGAGAGGGAATATGTCCTGTTACCGATACCACAGCTTCTATTTCACCATGATCAAAATCGATTTCTGACAAAGCAGGAATAGCTGTTTGCAGTGCCTCAAAGAAAGCTTCGCGAGTTCCCTCAAATTCTTTTCCATCCCTGACATTTTTATCGTAACGAGCTAACCATTCCATAGCACCATCAAAGTCAACCTTGTCATGGAGAGCAAATTTGTAGGCTTTCTCTATTCTAGACGCTCTTTCCTTTATCTTACGGGTAATCTTCATCTGGGCATCGCTGGTTCTCTTGGCTCCGAAAGATAAGACTAATGGATATATTGCACCATCATGATGCTCATATCTTTTGGCTTCCATGTCTGAAACCATAGTCATCAGTTCCCCTGCACATGATCTGCTATGAGTTGTGGTACTACCAGTGAATTCGCGAGACCATGAAATAGAAATAGGAGTAAATTGTGGCTCATTATTTTCTATGGAATCAGTAACGTAGAAATCTGCATCTATTGTGATGCGAGTACGCTCTCCGTTTGGGACATAATCTTTTTCTGTTGAATCAAATGCCATAAAGCGATCATGAATACTAAAGTTGCGACGATATTGTACTGCACTAGGCAGTTTACTCAAACATTGCAAATAGGCACCCAATCCTATCTGTAAAGCCTTGAGTAAAGTAGTCTTACCTGCGGTATTGTTGCCAATAACCACTGTAAGATTCGACTTGAATTCCCTCATTTCACGCTGGAATCCTTTAAAGTTTACAATATCTATCTTGTTAATTCTCATGATTGCTATAATTTTATTATGCGCACAAAGTTACAACGATTTTATGTAACCTCCAAATTTTTAAACGTATTTCTTTAAAGATTTACGATTATTTTTAGACTACTAATAACATTCATGTCTTAATTAGAATAGGATATTAATATTTACGGCACAAAAGAGAGGCTGGTATTACATGATACAGACCATATTTAATTTACTATTTATCATAATCCTTGCAATGCAATTAAAATGCTTTATCATTAAAAAAACTAATTGCTAAAGTTATATGGTGATTCCTCTCAATAGGGGGTACTGCAAACATCCTATTTATCATAAGACCTCTTATAATGAAAGTGGGGGGGGTGAAAGCAAGTCAAAACGGTATCTTTATAGAGGGCAATACCTCCATGAGGCTGTGACGCTGCGGTTTGAAGGGTATTGCCCTCGTTTCTATTGGCAGTTTTATACCATCGAGACACTGCTATGATGAATGTAATTTCAACATCCTAAACCATTCTTGCGGTAGTACAATAGTAAGGGGATTCCTTATGCGAATAGTGGTTGCAGAGTAGTTGTATGTGTCTATATAATAGCAGATTTTGTTAAAATTTGAAGATTTTGTGCTCCTACGCAAAAATACTGCATACCGCTTTTGTAATTTTGCACTAAAAAAGATAGGAGATTAAGAAAATGAAAGAATTTGCAATGAATGGAACCCCTGTTAAGATGTGGGCACATATGTGTGACGCAACGGCTTGGCAACAAATATCGAACCTTTGTAGCCTGCCTTTTGTTTTTCATCATTTGGCATTGATGCCTGACTTACATGGCGGAAAGGGGATGCCTATAGGAACTGTCCTTGCTACCAGGAATGTCGTGATTCCGAATGCCGTGGGCGTGGATATAGGTTGTGGTATGTGTGCAGTTAAAACCAATATCCAGGTGGAGACCATTGAACAGGATGTTCTGAGAAAGAAAATCATGCGAGGCATACGGCACCAGATTCCTTTAGGAATGGAACACCACAAGGTTGCCCAGAATGAGAAGTATATGCCTGAAAATCATGTTATAGATGGCATGACTGTCGTTAAGCGTCAATATATATCAGCTACCAAGCAAGTGGGAACACTTGGTGGAGGAAATCACTTCATAGAACTTCAAAAGGACGATGAAGGATGGCTTTGGATCATGATTCACTCTGGGTCAAGAAACTTAGGCAAACAGGTCTGTGATTATTACAACAGAGTGGCCACCATTCTCAATGAGCGTTACTTTTCTTCGGTTAAGTCAGACCTTAATATGTCATTCTTGCCGCTGAGGACCAAGGAGTTTAATGATTATTGGAATGAAATGCAGTATTGTATCGATTTTGGTCTGTGCAATAGAAGGTTGATGATGCATCGAATTCAGGAGGTCATATCTGAAGCGATACCACACGTTGAGTTTGAGCCGATGATCAACATCGCTCATAACTATGCATCCTGGGAATCCCATTTTGGTGAGAATTGTATCATACACCGAAAGGGAGCAACAAGTGCCCGAGAAGGTGAAGTTGGTATCATACCTGGTTCACAAGGAACGAGTTCATATATCGTGGAAGGCCTTGGTAATCCTCTCAGTTTCATGAGCTGCTCCCATGGAGCTGGCCGTATCATGAGCCGAACTGAAGCTGTAAAGACACTCAATTTAGCGGAGGAAATCCATAAGCTGGACGAGAAAGGCATCGTTCATGCCATTCGTAGTCAGGAAGATTTGGAAGAGGCCTCTGCTGCCTACAAAGATATAGAATCCGTCATGGCACAAGAATCAGACTTAGTCAAAATCAAAACCCATTTGCTACCCATTGCCGTAATCAAAGGGTAGTGTATGAATTCAAAATCTTGGTTCTCTAGTATTACTGATTGCGTAATGTTAGAGAACTAGGACAACTTTTTTGAGATCTCGTTACAACATGTATGTATTTGGTCAAGCTTGGATTTGAATCCTTTTAAATCCGATTGCTTGATGAGTTCATATCCTTCGAGATATTCGGTGCCTCCATAAAAGAAATCCATTTTGACATTGAGTACTTTACATATGGATTCCAGTAATCCTGTCTTGATGTCTTTAGCCCTTAACTGTTGACTAAAACCACCAGGAGTAATGTTGAGTTGTCTTGCAATGTCTTTTTGCAGGATACCCTTTGATGCTAATAATTCTCTTAATTCTTTTCCGCTCATACTCTTATTTTTTGTTTATGAATTCCGTTGATAGTCTTAATCACCTTGAGAGAGAGTAAGTGAATACTAATTGACTACATATATCGTTTACAAATGTAATAAAATGAATTTTATTCCTTTTATATTTTTGAAACTTCTAAGTTACTTATGTATTCGTTAGTTTGACATTCTACAGATTTGATACAAAAGAAGTGGGCTGCCCCCATATACGCTTCTTGAAGGCATCGCCAAACGCCTATAAACACATACACGGATGGCAGCCCACATATTATGAGCTGCTCCGTGCCTCGTGTTTACATTCTTTTTAATTTTGGCGATTTATCAAGAAGTGAGGCACTTTACATTTATTCCCACAAAAATCACGTCCCTAAGAACGATGGTGCAAAGGTACAAAAAATAAATCAGATTCTATCATATTTGAGTTTTTTTTGTGTGTTGATTCATCTAGGTTCAGTTTTTCTATGTTTTTGACATACCTCTTAACACCCAAAAGTGTCTATATTTTTAGGTTATAGTTAATGGTGGTATAGCTATATATTAACTCCCCATTGTTTGAATAATATAGTAGATAGCGATAAAAAACGAGCATTTGTACATAATAAAAGTTAAAATATAGCTATACTGTAAGTTATTTTCAGAAATATTTGTTATTTTTGCAACGAAAGCGAAATTAGACTTTTATCATCTTACTTGGTTGATAGAAGAGATTAAGTAAAGGAATGATGAAAATAATCATTAATTTTAGAAGCATGACCGATTGTAAGTTTATATCTAAAAAATGACAACTATCTTAAGTAATGTTGATGTTAATCTCATACATAGACATTTGGATAATTCATGTCATATTAAATGGTAAAATTAATTTTGGTCAATACTAACGATATAATATGTATAAGGTAAAAAAGAAAGTACATAGTGAAGCCAAGCCAGACTGGATGGTTGGGGTTTTGTATCAGATTCCCCCGAAGGTCTATGATTGGCAGGAGTCTTATGATGCTTGCATGAAGCACCTGATTATTATCAAGGACATATTGGAAAAGTCTTCGGTACAGTGGCATCGTGGAAGTCGGAACTTGACTCAAATAAGAAATGTAAAAGTAAAAGGAGTGAGTCTGCTTGTTTTAACTAAAGCTGGAAGAAGTACCCTTTCTTTTAGAATCATACAAAAATAATAGAAAATGTAATAATGAAATAGAATATTTGGAGGCTTCAAAAGAGTCTCTATAGGGAATTTATATTCTCACTTTATGGAAGAGTGTTTAATAAACACAGGCGTAACTGCTTGTGTAAGAGATCTTATCAATTTTTATAAAATTACATCCTATGATGAATCCTTTAAATAATTCATGGATTAAACTGCCTCGAAGTTTTACTTCGTGGCGCTGGTATCATGACTCTAAGATGGTACATGTCTTTCTGTATTTCCTGTTACAGGCAAATGTAAAGAAGACTGATTATCTTTCCTTGACAGTATACCCAGGTCAGGTCGTGACCAGTCTTGCTATTATTGCGGAGGATACGGGCTTATCCCCAAGAAATATCCGTACTTGTCTTCAAAAGTTATCACAAACCGGTGATATCAAGGTTCACTCAAGCAATAAAGGAACCATTGTGACCATACGTGACTATAGTCGTTTTCAGCAGTTTTCTGAAGAAGATGCTACTATTGGCTGGATTAAGCTGTACCGTAAAATTACTGAATGGAATTGGTATCATGATGCGGAAAAGGTACATTTATTCATTCATTTGTTGCTCAATGCTGTTTTTCAACAGCAGGTTGGCTCTTCTTTGAAACGAGCTCAGCTTGCTCTAAGCAAAAACACCCTTCATAAGGAAACACGTATTTCACCATCTAAGATAAGTACATGTCTCAATGACTTGGTGCGCACTGGTGAAATTGAGGTATTCAAGTCCCCTACTCCTCATCCAAACCTGATCACAGTTTGCAAGTATGAGCTTTATCAAGGTTTTACATCCAAATTCAGTTGTCTTGATGAGCTGGAAGATTCTTGCAGTACAAAACAATCTCTGTTTGATGGCAATTCTTCCCCACTATCCAGTGATTTAAATCCAATTGTAAGTTCTTGTTGTAGAGAGAAATATAGAGTTGACGACAATTTGTCCGACAAACAGCTGACAAACGAGCGACAAGTAGTTGACACGCAGGTGTCATATCATCGACAAGGAAGCGACATGCAAGCGACAACTAATATAAAAGGAGATAATGTAAAGAACGAAAGAAAATCAACATCAATGCGCGTGTGTGCATGTGAAGGGATTTTTGGGGAGGAAGAGAATGGTGAAGCTGAAAAGAAAACAAGCAAAGAAAGCTATTTTTCATTTCTCTCAAATTCTGATCCTTGGCTTGAAGTGATGAAACGGCGCTTTAAACTGCCGGACCGGTCTAAAGTAAAGACATGGCTTGAAACCTTTGAACTGGACATGGCTTGCAGGGGAAAGGGTTTGCATAAGGATTTGTCAGATTACCAGAGTCACTTTTGTGATTGGTTGAGGAAACAGAATTTGGAGCACCCCAAGTCTATGTATGGTTCAAAGTTTACACCGAGGTCTTCTCATGGAGGACAACTGTATAAATCAACATTTTAGTTCGTTTATTAATATTTAAACATATGGAAGCAGTAATGGATAAATTCCTGTTCAAGGAAGAAGAGGTGGTTCATCGTATCAAAACAGCCACCAACGGAAAGCGTTTCTTTAATTTGCCGTTGGACTATGTGTCCTGTTATAAAGCCTTATTGCAGGCTTTTATCAAGGCGGTCAATGATGTGAACATCAAATATGTCAGTATGAAAGGATTGGAGATGGTATTATACAATATCTCTCTCTGGTTGGTAGGTCATAGCCATAAAACAGGCTTGTGGCTGAGTGGTGTAGGTGGTACTGGGAAAACCACTTTGGTGTATGCCATACAGAAACTGATACTTTCCTTGCGATTGAAAGACCCCATCAGATCCTCTTCCTCCCAGATTAAAATGGCTGGCCTTGTCATGAAGAACGCCTGTGAGCTTTGTCACTTGTATGTGGACCACTATGAGCGTTTCCTGGAATATCGCAATGTGTCTTTATTGGCTATTGATGATTTAGGCATGGAGCCTGAGCGTATTGTCAATTATGGGCAGGTATGTGATCCCATCAGTGAACTTATTGCCTATCGGTATGAATGTCGCTTGTTCACCATAGTCACGACGAATCTGCCTTCAGGTGATATTCGTCCGCGCTATGGGGATAGAACTGCCGACCGCGTGAATCACATGATGCACGTTGTTGTCATGCCGGATTTCAACTTCCGCCTTTGTTCTGAAACCTATTCCCGCGATTGACATGAAAGAGAAAGATGAGATTTTGGCCAAGACAGATGGAGGCCTCGATATCTTTGTTCACTATCTTGGAAAGGAATGCCTGAGGAAAAAGTTCAGAAGTCACATGAGAGAGGATGACAAGCATCCTTCCTGTAAGCTCTATCGTAACCAGGCACTTGATGGCAGGTCCTACTACTATTTGCATGATTTTGGCGATAGTCACTTTTCCGGAGATTGCTTTTTCGTGGCTTCGCAGGTTCTGAACATCAATCCTTCCACGGATTTTGTACATCTGTTGAAAATGATAGATCAGGATATGGGTCTTGGGGTTTTTGACCGGCAGACAAACCGCAAGGCGGTTCGTCAAGCATCTCCTATGTCAGGCATGAAGAGCCCAGATGAAGAAAACCGGCAGCCTCATGGTATGATTGCCTATCAAGCGCAGGTCAAGGAATTTTCTGACGAAGAGCTTGCATATTGGGCTTCTTATGGCATCACTGAAGATACTCTTGACCGTTTTCAGGTTAGGAGCTTGAGAAGTTGCCATTTTACAAAGGCTGATGGTCAGCAATATTGCATCTATTCCACTGCCCTGACGCCAAGCTATGGCTATTTCTTCCAGGAAGAAAGGGGCATCAAGGTGTATCGTCCTCGCTCGGAGAACCGTTTTCTTTATGCAGGAGAGTTGCCAAGTCCTTATATCTTTGGATTGGACCAACTTCCCAGCCGGGGGAATATGCTCTTGATTACTGGCGGTGAAAAGGATGTTCTTTCTCTGAGCAGTCATGGCTTTTCAGCCATTTGCTTCAATAGTGAGACGGCTAAAATCCCCCATTTGGTCATGGATCAGCTTGTGAAGAGATTCGGGAAGATAGTTTTTGTGTATGACGTAGATGCTACAGGAAGAAAAGAATCTGCCCAACGGGTGGAAGAACTCCAGGGGCACTATCCGGTGAGTCGGATAGATCTTCCTCTTGCAGGCAGCAAGCAGGAGAAAGACGTGAGTGACTACTTCTTGCTGGGCGGCACAAGTGATGGCCTAAAGACATTGATTCAACAAGCATTAAATAACAACAAGTGATAAACAACTAGTAATGACAACAATTATGAGAGTACAACACCACGCATTTAACCACGTGGAAGATGGTATTCGTCTTGTCGATTTGAAGAATGAGGATGAGAAATACCTCAAGCAAAACGGCTTTTCTAAATTGCCTTCCTGTATTCAGGGCGTTCAATTTTCATGTCTTGGTAAGTATTATCAAGGCTTTGGATTTAGAAATGACATCGGTGGCGTTGAGTTTTTTCATCAGCTTTATACCCCGTTTCCTGTCACCTTGAAAAGCTATGCACCAACAACCCTGCGCAGTCCGAAGGCAAAGGAGTATCAGGCATGCTGCCTGTTTTATGATTTTCTGGATTATCTGGCATTCTATACCTTGAAGGGTTCCAGGGAATTCCGCCTTCCTCAGCATGATGCCTGCATCGTGATGTCTCATGTGAGCAACTACATGCATATGGTGGTGGACAGTGATGATTATGATGAGGTATATATGTTTTTCCCCAATACTGTTGTGGGGAGAACAATAGCCCTTACTCTCAAGAGACGTAACCCGGGAAAGGTCACGGATTACAGCATCATATACAAGGGGCACGCCAATCTTAGAGCGTTTGTACAGGATAAGAATGAATCCATTCGTCATGTTTTCAAGTAGGATGAGTAGAAGTTCTATCCTTATCCCCCTGCTTGTCCTAGTCATCTTGATTGCGGTCCTTGCACTGGTCTTGTATTACGACATCAAGCATACGTATCGAGATGGAGACCTATGGAAAAAATGACAGTATGATATGCCATCTTCTATGACGTTGGCACTATCTGTAATGACGATATACTGGGACCTTCTGCTACTGCTGCTGAGGAATAGTTTTAGGGAAAGGTCTTAAAAATACAATACAAGAAAAGCCCACCGGTCTTCTCACGAGGACCTGGTGGGCTGAGGAGTATATGAAAAATTGTTGAACTTTACCTACTGGCTTATTTATCGGGGCGAAAGGTATCACCACTATGTCTCATGGCTTTGCCGAATCCCTTGAAAAGCCACATGAAAAACAGAAATAAGAATATTGCTCCCATAATCTTCAGTATTAAAAGTGTAACTTCTTGTTTATTGTACGGAGAAGGTAGAGATATGTGTGAAATCTGCTGTGGTCACACCATACTCTCCGGGCTGCAGGTTCACAATGGTCACCATGTATGAACTGGCCCCAATCTTCTTTGCCTCGTATGGAACGGTATTGAAGGATGTCGTTGCCTTCATGCCAGAAAGTAATCCAACTTCGGCGAGCGTGAATCTGCGCTCTTTCTTCTTGGTCTCAAACTGGAACACTCCAATGGAGTTCTTCGGATCTTCGTTGTTGTCCTTCACTCTTACAATGAGTTGTACCTCTCCCTTGGCAATCTTGTTAGGTGAAGTATCACCTTTTACTCTCAAGAAAGTCTTACCCTTGTCCAGCAAACTGCTTCCCGGAATAGGAATGTATCCAAAACCAGTAGTCTTGGTCTTCATTTCTGCCTCTTCCTTTACCAGGACTACCTGGCTGCTGTCTGATTGCACCAGTGCCACCTGACCGATATACTCAGGTTCCTGGATTCCTTGTGCCATGCTTGTTGTACAGGTGATAAGCATCACCACTGCCATCATTAGATTCTTCATATCATTCAATATTTTGTAAATGTTATTAATATTCTTTCAAAATCCTAAACTATCTGGAATTTCTTTTGCTTTTACAAGATATTTTTGGTATCTTTGCGCTGTGAAACTTCCACATTTCATCTCAAGGAAATTCCTTTGGCTCAGCCTCTTGTATTCCGAAAGGAGTCAAGGGGCTTTATTTGTATTAAAAGGCATACTCCGCCTTCAATGCCCTGTCTAAATCGCTCTGGTTGATGAGTTTCACGAAACTCTTATCTCCCACATATCGGTATCTCCCCTCCAAGTGGTGTTTCTCAAGCAGTTTCTCTACGATGCTTACATCCTCGGAGTTCATTTCCGCTATGCAGCATCCCATCTCTACAAAAGCCATAGCCTGGGCCTTACTGACGGGAAATACCCTCCCCATCATCATCTGTCCCTTATAGGGCTTTCCCTTTGGATATGCGTTTGCACTATGTGGCAAAACACTTATCTCTTTCCAGATAATCTCTTTTGCTTTCATTCTTTCTATCCTTTTTTGTGCATGCAAAGGTAATGGTTTTACTCCACATCAACCTCCTCTGCACAATTAAATTAATATTTTAACACTTGTGGTATACCTGCATCATGTGTACGGATGCATACATCATTGCCGTATATTCTCCCCAAAATCTGATGCCAATCCATTTACGCTCACTCCATCAACCTGTTTGAACTCACATTGATTTCTATGCCCCTGAACTGACCTCAAAAAGAAAAAATTCTGGATTTCCTGAACACAAGCCTTTTTTCCAAACTTGTTCTTCCACAGAAAATCGAACTTTTTTTTATGATATTCCGGCATAACCTTCACACCATAGCCTTTTTCGTGCCCCCCATTTGGCTGCTCACAGGTCAGAAAGCCAAGTAATGAAGCTGGAATCTTTCTTGGAATACCCCATTCCGACGGAATTGCGGAAGGCTGCCAAGAAAGATTCCTGCTTCATAGCTCGCATGGAGCGGTACTTGGTATCTGGCGGAGCGGCCTTACCTTTGCACGGAAAAAGCGTATCGGTGAAGGCATGCCACCAGGATATAAAGAGGGTGAGGTTCTCCATGTGGAAGAACAATAACATGATAGAAAAATCACATCACGCTGAGAGCTGCTTCAGTACCAATATCTTGGTGGGCTTGCTGCCATCAAATTCGTAAATCTCCATTTCTCCCTCCTTGTAACCGACGAAATGCAGTTTTTGAACCCCTTCTCCTTCATCACAGGCAAATAACTCAATCTTCTGAAATCGGCAAGCTAGCAGAATGCATCCCCATCTGTTGGCTATACCTTCCTTTCCCTTGCTTTGTATGATGGCCAGCCCACCCAGTTGCTGCCTGATACCGAAAGAACAAGTCTTTCTTAGATAGAACTCGTCTTCTCGTTCCCCTGTTCCTTTAATCCTGAAGCCTAATGTCTTCCAGAAATCCAAGCTTTCAGAGTTGGCAGATAACTCGTAATGAGTTTCTTCTTGATGTGTGATAATCCTTGTCATGAGCGTCTATAATTAGTTGTGAATCAAACATATCATCAGTATATTGTCTGATGAGTCCTATCTTTCTTTTCTGACCTTTGGGAACATATAGGAGCCTGTTCCTGAAAACAAGAACCTGAATGTCACAAAGATTGGCACCATGCTTCTTCATGATCTTGCCCAGGGTGATACTGTTTATCCAATGGCTCTTTCTATCATCCATCGCTTCCAGTACTTCCTTTTCGAACTTTTCCATCTCCTTCTTCTCCCATAAATGAAGCAACCATTTCAAACTGATACCCCTTTCCATGTCAAACAGTACGCATCCATAGCCATGAATCTTGCAATATTCCATCAGGGCATACCATTTGCGTTGTACAGTTTGTGTAGAGAAAAGATGGTAAGGTACCAGCATCACCATCACCACACTTCCATCCTCCAAGACCATCATATAGTCGGGGGTGAATGTAAGCGTGAATTCCTCCTCATATACAATCTCCTCGGGATATTCCACAAACTGCTCAATCCAGCTGCTCTTCTCTGCCATCTTCAAAAACAGTTCCTGCTGCCTATTGTAGAATGGCACCTTTCTATCGAGCTTTTGGGAATCAAATAGCCCGAACTTCATCCAATCTATTCCATCTTCCATGCGTGGATATAGATAGGAAATATCATACGCCCATACAGAACGCAGACTTCTTCTTTTCTCCCCTGTAAGATGTATGCATTTCCCCGGGAAGATGACCGACTCATACATTCTGAGTATGAGATCAGCCGGCTTGCTGTTTGCTCTATTCATATACTCCTTATTATTTTATATACTCCGATTTTCGTCTGCAAATATAGACAGAATAGTTGAAGCCACCAAATCTCATTAAGAGCTGTTAACAGGTACATTTATTGGTAACAGTAAGAAAGAAAAAGATAAAGAAAATATATAAAAGAAAGAGAAAAAGAAAGAAAAAATTCTGTTTATTTGACATATTTGCGTTATTTAACTGTTGATTTGTAAAAAGGCCAGTCATACCCCCTAAAAAGGGCAAATTAATCAAAAAAATAATTCAAAGGAGATACGGCATTCATATATTTTTCTTATCTTTGCCCCATAATCGTAGCAAACACTTAACGATGAAAATGAAGAAATTATCATTCTTGTTGTTTCTGACCCTTCAGATGGGGATGGCTCAGGCTCAGGAAAAGCTTGTGGCACTCAGCTTTGTCGATGGTCCGAACACAACCACTACAGTTCATATGCTTGATGTGCTCAAGAAACATCAGGTAAAGGCATCCTTCTTCGTGATAGGAAAAAACATCACCCAGGAAGAGTGCCAAGGTCATGATTCGTGCTCAAAAGGAAGGCCATGATATCGAGAATCACAGTCCTACACATAGCCCCATGTCACAACTCTCTGCTGATTCCATCCGCTATGAAGTGAAGACTACTTCTTCTCTCGTTAGGAAATATGTCGGTAAATCGCCAGTCTTTTTCCGTCCACCCTATATCAATGTCAACCAAGCCATGTATGACAACATCAGTCTGGGGTTCATCTGTGGCGAAGGATGTGAGGATTGGGTATCTTCAGTCTCAGCTGATGAACGAGTAAGGCGAATGAACCAAAGTGCAAAGGACGGACTCATCTTCCTGCTCCATGACTTCGGGGGAAATGAAGCAACCGTGGAAGCAGTGGATTTAATCATCCCTATACTGAAGCTGAGAGGCTACCGATTCGTCATGGTGAGAGAACTCTTCAAGAAGAAGGGCATCAAATCTCAGAAGAATCTGATATATACTGACGTGGTCCATCCTTCCCACCTCATCAAATAGGAAGATAAAGGAGCAATGCTATGCACCACTCCCTCTACTATTATTTTATGCTATTTTAAAAAGATTCTTACTTTCTTCTTCTTCTCTTTTGCTCCAGAGCAAAGTTGGAGTACCATATTCTTCCAAAGCATTTATTAGATTCTTTGGAGGCTCTATAGTGTCGTTTATAATAGCTAAACTCTTTAACTCTTTGCCTGTTGCTTTTTCTCTTGCTTCTTTTATGTCTCCCATGCAAAACAGAAAACGTTCAATGCCATTTTGCCGCAATACATTGAAGGGTTTAACAACCAATTCGCTCTTTTTACCTGTAATCTGTATATCAAAGCTAAAATCTAATCCAGACCTTCCTTTTATTAAGAATGATGGATTTGAATACACATCTAAGCTTTCAACATAAGATACAACATCTTCGGCGAAAATAGAAGTTACTTTATCATTTGAGAGCATTGACATATCAGATATTGACGATATCGCAGAAATAATATTGTGTTTTTTTCTTGCAAAATCAGCGCCATTGGATTCTGTGACAATTTCTCCTTCTGGTGTTATCTTTATGCCAAAGTTATTGGCAACCTTTTGCATGTAATCTTTACGCTTTTGTGAACGTAACACATCTACTCCTGAAAGGAATAAATTTTCAATGGTCTCGCCATCATCCGAAAGTAAAATTTTAGTCTCAGATTCTTTCTTGACAAAAATTTCTATATTGTCATTAAATAGCCCCACAAAAGGTGTAGATACAGAAAACCATCCTGTACCTTTATCCTCTCTAATAGCCGTGTTGTCTTTCAGCCATTGGTAGTATTCTGCTATTCTGTTATCTATCCATCCCATACATTAATTCACTTTCAAATGTTAGCTTTGTCTGTAAATTTATTACGTCGCTCAAAGCATTTAAAATATTTCTAAATTCCTTTGCATAATTCTCTTGTGTAAGAGTTTTTGCTGGAAAATCATCAAACTCTACAGGTATAGCCCAATCTGCACTTCCATATCCTTCTACGTGGTAATGTACATGACTTCCATCTATGAGTTTTCCTGCATAAGGCCTGAACTTTTCCGGAACATCAGTTGTAATTACATCTGGATTTTTGTGTTGCGGACCATTTAAGTCCAGCCTAAATACACAAAAGTAAGACTTGTTTTCTTGCGTATGCAATGTAATCTTTGTTCTAAACTTATCGCTTATTTTGATATCTAAAAGATACTCTTTTGGACAATCTATAGAATCGGCAGGAGTCAGATAAATCCTATACTTTTTATTCTTGACTAAATCAAGATGAAAAGTATTACAAGGCTTTCCTTTGTCTATTACGAACTTAGGAGTAGCCAATATTTTATCTGCATCAACCTGTGTAAGCATAATCTTTTTGTTTGCAAAGATAGAAAAACAATTTCAAATAACCAAAATTATAGCTTTATATAAATACATAAAGCAAAAAAAATACGGAATATTTTACAAATCAAAGATTAATCTATCATTTTTGTTGTATACAAACATGTCAAACTATGATACCAGACTAAAAAAGTAAAGGGTAAGTAATTGTCTTACCCTCTATCTTATCTATCTATTCAAACTTTGGCACCTCTTTCACCTAGCTGTGCTCATCTACGTAAGTCTTAGCTTCTGGGTATGTGTCAATCTCTATTGCGGTGCTATCTCAAAAAGTCTTCTCTTTCAATATTTCTTATGGAAATAATTAATCTTCCTTCACGATAGGATACAATTCTATGAATTCGCCATTATGGGACTGTCCATCATTGATGAGCTTTGCAAACTTCTCGCCTACTGTATCAATTGTATGGAAACCAGGCAAAGCCATGTTGCCATTCAAATCAGTGGTAGTTGGACCAGGGTGTACGCTGAAAATCTCAACAGGTATGTTGTTCTGCTCAAACTCCATTGCCATCACACCCATCATGGCATTCTGGGCAGCCTTGCTTGCCACGTAAGCCAGAGGATGCCAATACGGACTGATTTCACTAGGAACGGTGATGTTGACGATTCTACCCTTGTTGGCTTTGATGAGTGGAAGAAGGGCCTGAGTCACGGCCAAGGTGCCAAAGTAGTTTACGTCAGCAGTCTCCTTGATATCCTTCATGTCTGTCTCCCAGCTGGTCTTCGACATATCACCAGGAATACCGGCATTGTTCACTAGAAGATTGAGCGAAGGATATTTATCATTGATCTCCTTTGCCGCCAAACTGATGCCGTCGAGATCACAGAGTTCAATTTTCACCCAACCAAGCACTGTACATCCTGCATCTTTCAACTTGTTCATAGTCTCCAAGGCTCTTGCTTCATTGCGGGCACCGATAATGATATCCCAGCCACTTAACCCTAGATACTTACTGATTCCCAAGCCAATACCTTTGTTGGCTCCTGTAATTAATGCTGTTTTGTTCATTTCAATCTATATTTTTGTGTTAAATATTTCCTAAATATAATTTTCTCATCCCTTCTTCCTGTGCAATCCTTCGGGCAGTAAACAGAGTCTCAGTAGGTGTAGGTACAGAATCCTGCATCTTGTACTGTGGGAAAAACCTGCTAAAATGAAGAGGACAATCGGCAAAACCATTGTCTCTGAGCCAACTGCACATATCTCTTATCATGCTCTCGCTGTCATTAACCCCAGGAATCAGCAGGTTTGTTATCTCCAGATGCACTCCTGCTTTCTTCATCGTTAAAAGCGTATCCAATACAGGCTGTAAATGACCGCCACATTGTTTCTGATACACATCTTCAGAGAATGCCTTGAGGTCGATATTGGCAGCATCAATGAGTGAAACTATCTCCCTAAGAGGCTCCGGGTTGATGTAACCTGCAGATACTAGGATATTCCAAAGCCCCCTGGAATGAGCCTCCTTGGCGATGTCATAGATGTACTCATAATAGGTAAGAGGTTCCGTGTAGGTATAGGCTATGCCCGGCAAATGATGCTTGACAGCAATATCTACAATATCAGATGGAGACAACTCGTAGAAATCTACAGCAGACGGAAGTACCTGCGAGATATCGTGGTTCTGACAGTTGAGACAACGGAAGTTGCAACCTGTACAGGACAGAGACAGACAACGGGTTCCGGGATGGAATTCATTCAGCGGTTTCTTCTCTACAGGATCATCTGCCAAAGCGCAGGGTTTACCGTAAACAACAGAGTAAAGCAATCCGTTAAAATTCCATCTGCTGCCACATTTTCCATGCTTGCCTTCCAAGATAACACAACAGTGGGGACATAATTCGCACCTTACTGTATCAGAAGTATATCCTCCTTCCCTATCAACTTTCTGATAAAAACGACATTCTTTCATACCCAAACCATTTCATGATTACACAATCATCTGAATATCGGCTACTAGAATACAATAGCCTCATAAGTATAAAGCTCAGCTGTCTTCCAGCCATCCCAACCTATTCCATCCTTATCCTGAGAGCAATGTCCAAGGAATTCTTCCTTGGTCCATGATACTTCATCAGCCACCTGTGGAAGGAAAGTACCCGTATGATAGCCCTTGCGCATGAAAATTCCCTGCTTGCCCAGTTTAAACTCATCTATACTTTGGATGCGTTTCATCGGTGTGAGTACAGAGATTTCGATATCAATATCATCCAGTTCCTCCATGGTCACCCCATAAAAGCGTGGATCCTCAAAGGCTGCCGCCTTTGCCATGTGCTCAACTACCTGATATAGTGGCATGTCTTCACCAAAATGGCCGATGCAACCTCTGAGTCTTCCCTTTTTGTGCAGAGAGACGAAGGCTCCACACTTGGTTTGAAGTACATCGGATAATTCGCCTGGCTCATACTTCTTACCTTCAAGAGTAGCCTTGATGGTATGATAAGCGATAGACTTGAGCATCTTTCGGTCTTCAGAAGTTAAATCAAAACCACAGGTTTCTGCAGTAAAAACAAAAGAATGATACCCTACAACCTTGTTTTTTCCGCCATACGGGGAATCACCGGAGTTGCAGTACATAACATGATGTGGCTTGATATTTTCATCATTCTCTGTCATCATCAACAATGTGGCAATAGGAGCCATGCCACATGCACTCGTTGCCAGATGGTCAATGCCAAGCTCCTGATTGTGAAGGGTGGCGTTCACAAATGCTTCTACCTTTCCTGTCATGATGCTATCTTTGGTAAGTTCATCTACAATCTCTGCATCCTTGTATGCAGGATAGTGAGAGAAGTCGCTGCTGATAACAAAAAGATTCTTCTCATTCAGGTAGGGCTTCAGGGTATCAGCAATCTTCTTCAAGGTCGTCAATTCCTGCGTGGCAATGATGATAGGAACAATGGATGGTATCTTTTTCATGTGATATTGCAGAAATGGCAGTTCCACCTCCAGGCAATGTTCGCTCTCATGTGCTTCTTGAGCATAAGTAATAGCATCACTCTTTTCCATAAGGTCTTTACAGAGCGCGGTATCTACAGGAACATTTCCCAGAGGAGTGGCATAGGCAGAAGCACCTATATTTACTGATGCCTTCCCCAAATACACATGATGGCTAGGTCCCAGGAGAAAGATGTGCTCATATTCAGCATCCGGATTGATGGCAGCAAATGCCGATGCTGCAGTCACCCCGGAGAACACGTAGCCAGCATGAGGTACGATTACTGCCTGTACATTCTCCATTAAAGGGTTCTTGCACCTAGAGAAACAATTCTGAACATCCTGGCGGAGTTCTTTGGCATCGCCAGCATAAAAACTTCCTGCTACAGCAGGTTTGCGAATCTTAGCTTCCATCATAATACTTACTATTATTAATACGATGAATATGATTTTTCTCATAACTCAAGATGATGATTCAGATGGCAAGATGCCACCTGTTTGCAAAGATACAAAATATCAGATAGAAAAGAGTAAAATAGGGTAAGATTTATATTAAATTTAATTTCCTCCATATCATCCGAACCATGATGCTCTCATTAGATGGTATATATTTGACTTACCCCCACAGTCAGTGCTTCCCTAAATCATCAACGTCAAGCACAACTTAAAGGCTATTTAATACGGCAGTATGTAAAACGATGAGAAATATTTGGCTGTTAGGACAAAAATATGTATTTTTGCAGTGTCTTTGTGAGGCGTTGTCATCTCTGTCTTCATCATAAAATTCGTTTGCCCCCTACGACTCGCAATGCAGTGCAGATTAAACATCAAAATAACCGGTATGAGAGGGGCATCTCATATCAAAAAAATGAAGAGTCATGAAGAAAACTCTACTAGTATCAGCATTCTCAGCTATTGCCATGGTTGCAGGAGCACAAACTGAAGTGGCAAGTGCTGTTGGTGAATTTGATTTCATCACCAAGAATTTTACAGTAGGTCAGAAGACAATTCCGTATTCCTTGGTAAAAGACTTCCTGACTGCATTGAGGGAGCCGTGAATATATCTAACTGAGGATTCGGATCTGTCTTTTTAAACATAGTCATTCTTTTAATTGATGGTGTAAAGATACGAAAAATATTCCAGATAACAGCATAAAGCAGAGATTATTTTCGTGAAATATAAACATCTTAAACAGGCCTTACTTTTTAAAGTGGGCTCAGTAAAGAACATGCAAATACTACTTAATGATTTCGATTAATAGTTAAATAACAATAACAAGCAACTAATTGTTGCTCAAATATTTGGAATTATCGTTCAGAAAGATTATCTTTGTGAACGATAATAATAAAGCATAACATTATGGAATATAATAGATTAATAGATAGAAAGGCGGAGACAGACCGAATAACAGAAGCTCTGAAACGAGAGAACACCCAATTTATCGTTATATATGGTCGTCGCAGAATAGGAAAATCTACGCTCCTCAAATATCTTGTGAATAGTCAAGAACAGGCTATTTACTTCTTGAGTGATACTTCTACAGAGGCAGTACAGCGATCTGCTTTTGCCAAATCTGTGGCAACAGTCATTGATGGGTTCGACAAGGTTATCTATCCCGATTGGGAATCACTTTTCCGCAGTATGAACAATCAACTATCTCAGAGAATCATGGTATGTCTGGATGAATTTCCTTATCTCGTAAAAAGCTGTGAGGCACTTCCTTCCATCATTCAAAAACTCCTGAACGAGAAAATCTTAAAGTTTGATTTTGTTCTTTGCGGTTCTTCACAACAATTGATGCATGGCTATGTGCTCAATCGCCAGTCACCACTTTATGGACTTGCCAATGAGATTATCAAGATGCAACCGATTGCGGCTCAATATATGAGGGAGGCAATGGAGTGTGATGCCGTGCAAGCGGTAGAAGAATTTGCAATATGGGGCGGTGTGCCTCGCTATTGGGAATTGCGTCGTGACTATCCTGATACAAAAACGGCGATTCGCAAGGTGTTGCTTGATCCACAAGGCCCCTTGATGGAAGAACCTCAGCGACTGCTTCGTGATGATATGCGAGATACCGTTCAGGCATCAACCTTACTCACTATTATCGGTAATGGCGCCAACAAACTTTCAGAAATAGCATCCAGGGCTGGTAAGGAAGCCAACTCCTTGTCAGAGCCTCTGGGCAAATTAAGAGATTTAGGGTACATAAGAAGAGAGGTACCTTTTGGCGACAATCCGAAAAAAAGCAAAAAGGGACTTTACCACATCAACGACTCACTTCTCAGATTCCATTATCAATTTATCGTGCCTTATCGTTCTATCCTTGAGTTGGGAAAGATTGATACGGTGATGCAGGTTGTGGGAATCCAGCTACCGCAGTTTATTGGCCAATGTTGGGAGTTACTATGCCGTGATTACGTAAGTGGCAATATCATAGATGGCATTGCCTACAATGTGGCTTCCCGATGGTGGGGTAAAATTTTTCCGCCAGAAGAAAAGGATGGTAAAATGGTAGAATTGGACGTTGTAGCAGAATCAATAGATAAGAAACATATATTGATTGGCGAATGTAAATGGACACACAATGATAGTGCTGACCGCCTGATGGAAACTCTTGAGCAAAAGGCGAAATATCTTCCTTTTATCAAGAAAGGACAGCAGGTACATCTTGTCTTGTTTATGAAAGAAGCCCCTACTTATATGAACGAAGAAGCTAAGATACTTCTACCTGAAGACATCATGCAATAGGAAAAAGGGTCTATACACCCTTTTGTCGAGGTGTATAGACCCTTGGAACAACCGCAAAGTATGGGTTGATAATTATTTTCAGATGATTGGTTTTCCTTCAGCTTAGGACTTTAAAACATATATTCATTTTCATCATCTGGAATTTTATTATTAAACTCAACAGTTTGCGACCCTGCCAGCAACTGTTGGGCTTTTATCTCATGCACCTGCATTTCTGGTTTTATATATTCTTTCTTCATATTGTGCTATTTTTATTTGATTATTACTTTCTTGTTATTCTTGATGTATATGCCCTTTGTCGGATTGCTTATCTTTCTACCTTGGAGGTCGAAGATTCCTTCAATAGTGCCATGACGCTGCACGTCAGTACCCATAATGGTGATTTCCTCTATGCCTGTTGTCTCGTTGCTGCTACCGAATACAAAGCTGCGAGCGAGTGCTGCCGATGATGGGTCTTTTGCTGCATTTTCAGATACTTGCAGATAAGCCTTTCCTGGAGTTGCTTTGAAGCTTGTTCCGTCGTTGCTATTGTTTTCTCTGTCCACACTGAGGTAGAAGCCGAGACCTTCTTTTGTATCAGCATCATTATATGTGAGACGATAGAGTTTACAACCGGCAGCTGCTATTACAATCTGAGCTTCAGCTGGTGTAGCCACAAGGTGGTTTTCATAAGAGGAAGCTGTTGTCAACTCATTTGTCTTGTTTGCATTGACATACTCTCCGTCAGTCTTCAGTAGCACACCCTCGTCCTTTGCCACTTGGTTGTCGTTGCGTTGTGTCAATGTCATCTTGCCACCGCTTACCGTTGCGTTGTAGACATTAAGCGTTCTGCCTGACGGAACTGAAAGGGTTGCATCGTTTGTCAGATTGCTGAATGTTGCCCAATATGTATCGTTGTCGCCCTGTGCTGCCTTGATTACTTTATAGTCAGAGCCGAGAACGGGATATGGGTCCTTGCCTAAATGCTGTCCCCATACCTGCTTGCCGAAGCCTTTGCCATTCAGTAGCCATGCCACCTCGCCACTTTTAAACTGCTCTAAGGACTTATTCACTGCCAAGCCATCCTTATCCTGTCCTTCTATACCGCCTGTGGCTGTGCCACTAAGATAATAGCAATTTGTTACACGATCGCAAAAAGATCCGCACACGCCGCCGACAGATTTATCTTGTCCGCTTACAGAAGCTGTGTTATAGCAGCTTTTGATTGTGCCATAGCTCTTTCCGCACACGCCGCCGACATAATCTTGTCCGCTTACAGTGCCTTCATTAAAGCAGTTTTCTATTAATCCGGCGTAGTCATTTTCTCCGCACACGCCGCCTATTGTTGTTTTTCCTCTGACAGAACCTGTATTTTTGCAATCTCTGACAGTGCCGCTCCAATTCAGGCCGCACACGCCGCCTGTATTACTATAGTTGCCAATTACAGTGCTGCTGTTAGAACAGTTTTGGAGTATGCCATAACAATTCCTTCCGCATACACCTCCCCCCAGCTCACCGAACCGAAAATATGAATCCGAAACTCCTACTTTGGAAATCTTGCCTTTGTCATATATGCAGCCAAACAAGCCAACATGAGATGCTTTAGGATCATTGAAATACAATCCGCTGATGGTGTGTCCCTGGCCATCAAAGGTGCCAGAATATGCATCAGAATAAGATGTACCAATAGGTGTCCATGGTATAAAGTCCTTTCCGCTTACCTGATCTTTATTAATTGCGTCAAGAACGCCCTCGTTCACAGTAATGTTGTTCATGAGTTTTGCATTGGCAGATATATTCTTTTTCACGCCTGTAAGCGTACCATTCACCAGACCTGCAAACCAATAAAGTTCGGCAGCAGTACTAATTTGATATGGTTCTGTTTTGCCATCACCTTTCGGTGGGGTTGGAGTAATACTTTTCGCCAACATCATGGTTGGCATAATCATGGTTGTCACGAACAAAAGCATCGTGAAAAGCCATCTCGATTTTACAAAGTTCTTTTTCATAATTGTTAGTTATTAAATTAATAATTTCTTGTAAAAATAAATACTTTTGTGCATTCAGCCAAATCTTGCCACTATGCAGCGGCATTATCCACCGAAGCACCTATTCTCTCATTGCCATCAGATATACTGTCATTCCCAGGATGATGACGAAAGTCTGTCTGAGAAACAGATAGATATAGAACCTTTCTCTCTTGATGAAATCACAGAAGCTGTAGCGAGCCTTGTAATTTCCATCAAGATATATCCTGTAGTCTTGAACCATGGCATAGCTCATGACTATGGCGAACAACAGAAGAAACAATTCCACTATAAAAATAGCCTATTCCTCTTTCGTGAAAGTCTCTATCATATTTTCCATGGTGCAAATATAGTATTTTTTTCGAAAAAAGTGTCGCATTCCTATAAAAAAGTGCCTACTTCCTATGTTTTAGGTGTCTACTTCCTGCAAGTAGCCCCCTTTTTAACGATTTATTCCCTTCAGTGATGCGTTTTCCTGGTATTTATCGAAAAATGGTTAATCCTGCATTTTATCCTCTGTGGCTACATTTTCAGCCATTTTCTCCCAACATTCGGTAGGAGTACAACCTTCCTTTAACTTGAAAATGCGGTACAGATAGGTGCGGGCAGAGAAGCCACAAAACGTACCTCGGCAAGCCAGAGGCGGAAGGTGGAGTTTAGGCATGAAGTGAAGTAGCGTGTATCCCCCGCCGGCGCACCAGTCTTCCAGCTTCTCTCACTTCTCTTTCCGGAGTCTCTCAGAAAGCTTCGAATGTAAAGTCTTTTCCTTGTCAGTATATTCAAGTAACTTGCGAAACTTTAGTTTTAATAAATATGAAAGGGCATATTTAAAATTGAAAAGACTCGCATAAGGTTCACCTAAGCTACCATGCCTTTTCTATTCGTCGTAGATACAAAAAACGTGCTGCCTATATACCACTTGAAAGTATATAGGCAGCACCGCCCATAAAAAGGGGCAGGCGCTTCTCACCCCTGCCCCTATATCTGAATATCAGATTCTCTGATAGATAGCATCATAAACAGAGTCAATGCAACCAGCTAATATATTGTCCGTGACATCGAATGGTATCCATTCTTCATCTATCTCCCAAGCACTCTCGCCTTTATAGAAAAGGCTATTGCCATAGAGCTTGATGTATGCCACCTGTACTTCTTCAAGTTCACTGGCGTTTTCAACTCTTCTAATCACCCATCCCGCATCATAGTGCTCCTCATCCTGTGTGAGGTCAATTTCCGTTACCCCCTTTTCCGCCATCATGTTCTTGATGGCATTTTCAATTTCTTTGTGAAGTTCTATCTTCTTTTTCGTAAAATCGATGTATTCCATACCTTATTATATGTGGAGAGGTGGTTAACCTCTCCGTTACCTTTTTATGCTACAATTTTGTATTGATTGAAAATCATGTAATCATCCCCATTTACATGGCATTCCTGCCATGTTGCCAGCTGCTCGGTGGTGATGGAATCAAGTTCCAGACGTTCTGCGATGTACTGGAGTGCTTCCTGTTCCGTATTGAAATACTCCCACTCATATGAACCATCGAGACATGAGTTCACCACGAAACGGCAACTGAAATACTTGCCTTCGGAGTCATTCGTGGCATAAACTTCGTTTCCTTCCTCTTCCACCATGAAATAAACCTTCATGTCCTCATAGTGCTTTTCAAGAATATGACGGAAATCCGATGTTCCCCATGCCTCCTCTGCCTCAATGGTGAGTAACCCTTTCGCTATTTCACAACTTTGGATGAAACCTCTGAGATAGTAATCCTTGATGTCTTCTCCTAAAGCCCATGCGATGTTACCTTCCCAATTCTTGGTAGAAAGCTCATCAAATGGCTTTCTTTCACCCTTGTCAAACTCTCCGAAAAGCTCATATATCTCCTGGAGGTCCTTTTGCTTACCTTCAATTCGGTATCCGACTGTTGCCCAATTCGTCATAGTCCTACTGATTTTCTATTTGTGAATAATAAAGCTGCTTCTCCTTCAGATGTGCCATGATGGATGCCGCCAATGTACACGCCCACTCATCACGTGGGTCATACCATCCGTGCTCGTGGCATTGTGCGAGCTTGTCAATGAATGCCATTGCCACCTTGAATTTCTCATTTACTAAGTAACGATGGTCATTAGCCAACTCTTCTCCAGTGAGCTGAGCACTACCCATCTTGCCATTAACGAAACGTGAGAACACGTCTGCAAACTCCTTGTCATTTGGTGAAATTACTTTTCCCATGATTTCTACTATTTAAAAGTTCAACATTAAAAATATATTCTAGATTTCCTGAAACCCAGCCTTTTTAGGACTTTTGTTTTGGGAGAATCCGAGATTTTTTTTAAAATTACATTCCAGCGTAACCTTTACCACTATGCCTTTTTTCGTGCATAAAAGATGGCTTGTCCACCAAAGGCAGAAAGCCAAGCAAGAAACATCAAACTTTTTCGGAATACCCAATCTCTGATTGCGGAAGGCTGCCGAAACAAGTTTTATGCTTCTAATCCTTCAGGTGGTGCTTGGAGTCTGCCAGGACAACCATACCTTTGCAAAGAAAAAAGCCTGTGGTGAAGGACAGCCTGGAGATGGTATTGAAAAATTGAGGTTTTCCCGCATGACAAAAACGAAGTAGTTAGATAGAAAAAACTCAAATCAGCCAATCCGGTAGTCGAAAATTCCATCCTTATGCCAAAATAGCTGCTAAATAAACACCTTAATTTTAACACTTCATAGCCCGTTTTTTTACATAAATGCTCATATTTTAGTTAAAAAATAAGTTTAATTTATTTTATCCCCTCTATCTCAAAAAAACTCTGTTCCTTTGCAGCCGATTCAGGAATTTAACAATAAAATAAAAATGGGAACATTTAGCATATTTGCTTTAGTATTGACCTTCATTCTGGTGTTTTATTATGCCGTGGTCATTTTAATGGATCTGAGGAAAATCAATCCAGAGATCAAGAAGGATGATGTAGAGTTTATCAAAACTGCTGAGGAGCGAGAAACTCAGCATGAAGAAGAGGAACAACCTGTGGATGTGGACGAGGACAATATCCTTCATCCTATATCACATGAAGTTGGTGACTCTCAGCCGGCATCTGGCCAACCTCATAATGAAGGCACCTATATGACTGTTGAAGATGTCAAGAACATGAAGACGAGTGAGGTGTATGAGAGAATTCGCAATGCCAAGAATGAGATGATCACCTATCGTGCCGATGCCGAGCATGAAATGGCATCCGAGGATTTCCGTCAACACATGATAGAGGGTGAAATGCTGTTGGATCAAATGTCAGAGAGTCTTGCCAACATGTCGTTATAAATATCATTTCGTATGAAGGATAAAGTCAAGATTCCAGCCATGTTTCTCCTGTTGCTGTCCTTTTCCCAACTGGCGATGGCCAATTGTGGAACAACCGATTATAGCGGAAGCACCGGCAGGCTTTACGATATGGTGACTTATGTACTCACCATGTGTTCCTACGTGGCACAGCTTACGTATGTCATAGCCACTCTTTTGAGCTTCTACTGCGCTATTAACATCTACATCAAGCTGCAAACAGGTGAGGATGGATTTGCCAAGAGTGTTCTGATACTCATCGGAAGCCTGATATTCCTGGCTTCGGCAACATTTGTATTCCCTGCGTTTTTCGGTTTCCGATATGGAGTAACAGACCATTTATGGTAGAAAAAGATATAACATATATTCATTTAATTATTCTAAGACAAACAATGAACAAAGTAATCAGTAATTTGGTTTGTGGCGCAAAAAAGGGTGCCGCAGCCACAGTTAAGAAAGCCAAGGCTTTCGTAGTGAACCCTCGTATGGGTATGCTTTCAATGATGCTCCTTTTTGTGAGCGTGTCAACTTTTGCTCAGGATGTGGATGCAGGTCTCGCTGCTATCGAAACCTCCACTGAGAGCTTGAAACGATATGTACCTGTTGTGACCAACTTGTGCTACGCCATTGCCGGTATCGTGGCCATGATTGGTGCCATCAGTGTGTATGTGAAGATGAACAACGAGGAGCAGGATGTCAAGAATATCTTAGTCCTACAAAATACGTTTGAAAAGACAAGAAAGCAAATGAAAGTAAATACGCTAAGTATCAATGCTTTAAGTGATAACTTGAATTTTCCGATGTTTGCTAAACTCATTCTTAAAAAGACATAAAAGACTGTTTCTTGTTTCCGTTTTGTTTCTCGTTTCTCGGTTTGTTTTCTTATCTTTACATCAGTTTTCCGAAGTAAGGGAAGAGAAAGAAAAGCAAATGTCAGCATAGGAAACCATATCTGACATGAACTTTCAACAAGAGGGAGAAAGACCCTCCAATGTAGCAGAATACAAAAACAAAATAACACTTCATACATCATGGCAAGACCAAAGAAACAAGTAAAGCTGAAAGAGCCGATTAAAGTTCGGTTGAAGTCGCTCGCAGATGGCAACAAGAGCATATATCTTGACATCTACTACAAGGGAGTGAGAAAGTATGAATACCTCAAACTCTACCTCGTCCCCGAAATCAACCCTGTCTGCAAGGAACAGAACAAGCAGACTATGGCGGTTGCAGAACGCATCAAGGCAGAGCGCATCAAAGCCCTGCATGGTCATGGCATACAGGACTGGGAGACAGTAAAACAAGGCTCGATGCTTCTTACCACATGGATAAAGAAGTATTGTGAAGGTGGTGTCGGCATCAAGAAGTCAACGCTCCATTGCCGTGTGGAAATGCTGCACACCGTGGAGAAGTATCTTGACGAGACTAACAAAGGCTTCATTTCGCTTGAAGAGGTCAATGCGGAGTTCTGCCGTGGATATGTGAAGTTCTTGCGAAACTTCCCAAATTCCCATATCAAGTATGGCGAGCCAAGACCAATCAGCGAGAATACGGCAAGCCGATACCTCGGAATGTTCTCCACTGCTCTCAACAACGCTGTGCGACAAGGCATTATCCGCAACAACCCTATGAAGGAACTTGATGCACGTGAGCGCATCCAACCCAAGGACGGCAAGAAAGAGTATCTGACCATTGAGGAACTTCGTACCCTCATGGCTACGGACAGTTACCGCCCAGAGGTCAAGGAGGCTTTCATCTTCGCCTGTTTTACTGGATTGCGATTAAGCGACATGTACCGTCTTGCTCCGATGCACATCTTCAAGACCGCTGACGGAAAGGGCGAATACATAGATATGGAAATGCAAAAGACGGAGAAGCCTGTTATAATACCTCTTTCGGAAGAGGCTAAGCGTTGGTTGCCGAAACCAAGAGGAAATGATATTCCTTTCTTTGACATTCCGACCACACAGACCGTTATAGGCAGGGCTCTCCACAAATGGGCGGAAGCGGCAGGGATTGAGAAGCATATCTCATTCCATTGCTCACGGCACACGTTCGGAACGATGATGCTCACACTCGGTGCAGACCTTTTTACCACAAGCAAGCTGATGGGACATTCCAACATTCAGACCACGGAAATCTATGCTAAAATCGTGGACAAGAAGAAGGAGGAAGCCATCAACCTCATTGACGGTATGTTCACATAAATCATTGACAACGAAAACATATAGAGACATGACAATAACTATCAGACAAAAGGCACTTGCCAACGACAACATAAGCTTGTATCTTGACATCTACGATGGTGGCAAGCGCAAGTTTGAATTTCTTTCCCTCTATTTGTTGCCAGAGGTTGATGCAGAGACCAAAGCAAGGAACGAAGAAACATTGCAACGTGCTCACCAGATAAGGGCAGAGCGTATTCTTCATCCAGAGACCATTCCAGAGGTAGGTCACTTGATGATTGTGAAGGGAATCCCCAATGACGAGTCTCCCGAAGTCTTAGATTGGATCCAGACTTACATCGACTGGATGAGCGACAACACAGACTATTCCAAGGCTATTGTTGACCAATCAAAGTATCTGAAATACCTAATGAGCGAGTTCCTTGCCAGCAAGCGCAGACCTCACATCACTCTGAGGAAGTTCGACAAGGAATGGTTAAAGGCTTTCTTCCTTTGGTTGAAGAACGACTATGTACCACAGAAGTATGTACGAGTTGAAGCCAAACCTTTGTGTGAAGGCTCCCTTCACAATGTTCAACAGCGCATAGTGACGGTGTTCAACAAGGCTGTCAAGTTCGGCAAGTTGAAGGCTAACCCTTTCTACCAGTTGGAGAAGTCAGACATCTTTCCCAAGCCAAAGGCATCACATAAGCAGTATCTCACTCCAGATGAACTGAAAAGGTTCATGGCTTCAGATGAGAGAAGTCCAGGAGTTGCAGAGACACAGAGAGCTTTCGGTTTTGCCTGTCTAACAGGACTTCGTATCAGCGACATCAAGGCTCTGCGGTGGAGTGACATCAAGAGGAACGAGGAAACAAACACGCTTGTAATCATCCAAAAGAAAACCAAGGCTCTCAATGCCGTACCAATCGGCAATACCGCCTTGTCATGGATGCCACCCAAAGGCAATGATGATTTTGTGTTTCATCTTCCTGCCAAGGCTAATGTGGATGCAGCCCTTAAAAGGATAGCTAAAAAGGTGGGCATTGAGAAGAATATCTCTTTTCACTGTGCCCGACATACATTCGGAATTTTGGTGCAGGCGGTTACCGGCAACATAGAGACTACCAAGAAGCTGATGGGACACAAGTCGCTCAAATCCACCGCCATCTATGCAGATGTGCTGACGAATGAAAAGGTCAAGGCTGTTGACAACACGAAGAAAGCCTTTCGAGGTCGCAAACAGCGTGAGGAGAACAAGCAGATACCGAGGACAAAGCGGACAGCAGCCACCAACACCCATCCACGCAGAATAACTTTTATACAGGATAACAAGTAAACAGAACTTTTCAGGATAACAATCAGTTAATTTCACTTTTGTAGTCCCCATTTTTCGGGCAGGGATTTCTCTCTGCCTTGGGGGACTACACTTTCAAAGCAAGCAGTACAACGAATCACAAACAATTAAATTACAGGTTAATGAACAAAACTATCGACACCGAGACTCTTCTCTTGAAGGTAGAGTCACATGAGCACCGCATTGGGATAATGGAGAATCTTCTCCGTGATGCCAAGCAAGTATTGACACTGGAGGAAGCTGCCTTATTCATGGGAATATCAAAGAGCAGTCTCTATAAGATGACACACAAGCATGAACTTCCGTTCTTTCGTCCCAACGGCAAGATTATATACTTTGAAAAGTCAGAGCTCTTGAACTGGATGCGCCAGAACCGCAGTATGTCCGAGGCTGAGACCAAGGCTGCAGCGACCAAGCACATGAGTGAACTTTGTAAATAGACATGGCGATGATGAAGGACGATATTTCCCATGAGGAGTACAGAAGCAAGTTGGCAAATGTCGCTGACCTTGCCGTGAGCTACATCAATACTGGCAACGGCTACTTTCGGATGCGTGATGCTTTCAATGGACTTGCCGAGCAATGCGGAGCCAACAAGGGCATCAATGATGAAGCAACTGTCGGCAGAAGAAAACTTCTTGCCCAGTCTGTTTGCATTGAGTGCATTTCACGATTAAGCAGCCATTCTAATGACAGGTTGCAAGGCGAACTCTATGTTATCGCAGAGTACATTTCCCCAAGGAGAGGATGGCTTAGATGATTTTCTCTTTACTGAGAAAAACAGTCTTGCCAGTTATGGTTATAATATTCAAAATTCGCAGAACATGGATAAACAAAAGATACATTACTGCTTCACGCTGTCCGATGCACAGATGGAGTATCTTCGCTGCAAGAAGTACAAGATTGACCGCATGGAATGCTTCATGTCTCTTGCCTCTCTTGCTGAACGTGAAACAACACTTGTTTCTATCAGCAAAACCCAACAAGTGGAAATCTTGTGTGGGCAATGTCTGGTTGACAATACCCAACTTGCCAAACTCTGGGATAAAGACCGCAAAACCGTCCCCAAACTTTTACAAGCTATGGAGGCTGTGGGCATTTCCTCTTCACAAAAGGTTGGAGACAACCGCATCATTACCATGCATTCACTCTCTGGTTGGTATGTGGACGGAAGATTTGTCAAGAACGGCTTTTCATTGAAGCGCAATGCGGATGGCTCTGCAATCGTCCATACGGAAGTTCCACAAGCAAGAGTATTTGTTACGACAACGGAGGATGATACAAAGTCGGACAAGGAAGATGGGCATTTTTCCAATGGAATATCCGATACAGACAACAAGGGCAATTCTTCTACGGCAGATATTTCTTCTTCCCTAAATTCGGCTTCATCTAATGATAATGGAAGCGTGGGTAAGATCGGAACTAATAGCAATCTTTCCGATGCTATTACTGGTGGATTTTCCCCACAGCAAAACTACTCCAGACAGTCTGTTGGCAATCCTTCTTCCCTGCAAGAAGCAGATGCCAAACAGAATGATGGAGAGCACAATACATATCCACAGCATCAGTTTGGAGGTCAAACACAACAGTCTAATGGTTTTAATGCCAATGGCTACAAACCTAACGAATACCATAACGGCAATCAATAGGCATACAGAGGCGAATAAGCCACTATACATAAAAATCATCCCAAAGGACGATTAACCGCCATAGGCTACCGCCCAACTGTTATACGTTTAAGCAGCCTTGGGGACGGAGGCTGTTAAAAGTGCCGTCATTTTATAGGTACTTTTCGAGAAATCCTTTTGTAATACAGAAGCCGTGTCCGTCTTACTGTATTCCTAAAAGTTTCTCGGACTACTCGCAGGCTCGCAGTCGTGACCATCTTTGCAAGGTGCTTGTAATCATCCCATTTTAATCAGAGACAAGGACAAATGAGAAAGAAGAACATCATAAGGAAACCGCCCACGGAAGTCCATACCTACCGATGTACGAAAGAAGAGTTAAAGCAGCTCCAGACGCTTGCCAAGGAGTGTGGAATTAGTCTGAGCCGCTATGTCGTTGAGACTGGTTTGAAGCACCGTCCACGCATGAGGCTCACCAAGGAAGAGGTGGACGCTCTCAACTCTCTCGCCATCGCAAGGACGGATTTGATAAAAATCAGCAACGTGCTATCCAAGAAAACGGCTGAGGAAAAGGCTCGGTTCTTCAAAAATGAGAAGTTCATGCGTTGGTGGATTGATGCCGTTGCAGGGCTTATCCAACATTGGTATAGCATTGAAGAGAATATCTCAACAAACGTACAGACCAAATCAAAGGAACAATCATGATTATGCTCGCAAAGGTCGTATCGTACGGAGGCAATTCCGTAAGATACGCATTGGAAAAGGAGAAGGCAAAAACGGTCAAGGTGAACAATATGCCAGATGGTCTTGACCCTACCGCCATCTGGTACATGATGAAGCATCATTGCCAGTATCATCAGGCGGAAAGGACGGTGGGCAGAAAGTTGGAAAGGTTCATGACCACTTTTGTACTTTCCCCATCAAAGGAAGAGTCTGCCAACTTCACTATGGAAGATTGGGCGAACCTCCAAGACGAAGCATTGGAAGTTTTGGATTCTGTAGGACTTACGCCCAACGGTTTCTCCAATGAGATAAAGACCAACTTCACCAATTCTATGAATGTGGGTGGACTGCACTCTGACTCCAAGTCAGGAACGCTGCACCTTCACATTGACTGCTGTCGTGTGGATATGGAGGGTAACACCAACGATGTGCATGATATTCATCTTCGGGCAATGAAGGCTGCGGAAATCATCAATATGCGTCATGGGTGGGAACAACCGCAGGAAATTCGGAATATGCGGAAAGTGGAGCTTGCGGAGGATTGTGAAAACACCCTCAAAGATATGCAACAGTTCAACATAGACAGATACTTCAATCTGTTGCGCATGAAAGGCTATGAGGTAAAGCCACGCTATGACAAACAACGGAAACTTGTCGGCTATACTGTTGGCAAGAATGCTTCCGTGTTCAAGGCTTCTGAGATTGGCAGAAAGATTATGGCATCAAAGATTGAAGACACCTGGATGAAACTGCACCCAAAACCAACACAAGTCAAGACAAAGCCTGTTTCTCCATCCGTTGCTTCTGCGCCTCGCCCAGTTCGTCCTGTCGTTCATACTCCAACAGCATCACAACCAAAAGCGCAACCTCAAATTACACAAACGGCATTCACAATCAACATTGGCGATGAAGTCAAGAAGGTGTGGATTCCGAACTCTGTCAAAGATGTCTTTACTAATGAGGTTCAGGTTCCAGAGGACAATGATATTGCGACAACAGAGAATGTCGCTCATGTAGCGATACTGTTGTTTGCAGGATATATTGATGCTGCCACTTCCATTTCAGAATCATGTGGCGGTGGCGGTTCTGCTCCCTCTTCTGGTTGGGGCAAGAAAGATGACGAAGATGACTGGAAGTTTGCCCACCGTTGCGCACAGATGGCTCATTCCATGTGCAAGCCTAAACCACGCAGCAGAAGTTTCCACCGATAAATCAATGACAATATGGCTATCAGAAAAAGCAAGATAAACATAGACACAGAAGAAAGATCCGACTTCGACAACATGATGAATGATGTCGAAAACGAGGTTGAGGAGCAGCAAGCCGAGGATGGGCTTGTAAACCGTGTTCCTGAGTTGAAGCAGTTGAGTGAGGACATTGACAAGGCTACAAACACCTTCATCAATGCCACACTTGAACTGGAGTCTGCCATTCAGCAGTATCAGCGTGCCGAGACGAAACTGGGTGGTTCGGTGAATACCATCTGTCAGAAAGTTGACACCATCAACACCCATATTGACAATGTTCTGAAAAATGCTCCAACCAAATTGAATGTGGCGGTTCATGCTTCTGATGAAGACATGAACGCCATTCAGAATCTGTTTAACAATGAGCATAAGTGGATTCTTGGCAAAATGCAGGCTCATTATCGGGAGATTAACTCGATGTTTGCCGATGAGCTACGTGTTGCTCAGAAGAGGTACAAGGAATACGATGGTTGTTACCTTGGCCACTATATCCAGTACTTCTTCTGGTTTTTCTTCACTTTGGGCTTCTTCGTTTTTGTCGCAGTTGTTGTTTCGTGGATTGGTGGCTACAATGGATGGTTTAAATAAGCTATTGTTGCGAACGTGGTTCGGAGCTACAAACTGGAACAACAAACCCACTGATCTTTAGCGGAAATACTAAAAATCAGTGGACTTGTTTATAAGATTGTCAATCTATTTAAGATGATCATCATCTAAAAGGTTTGAAATATTTACATTGTGTTTGTCTCTATACTTCAAAGGAGATATCTTCGTGAATCGTTTAAAGAAATTAATAAAATGAGCTTGTTCTGGAAAACCCAGTGCAAAAGAGATTTCGGAACTTCTCATTGTAGTGAATAAAAGCATTCGCTTTGCTTCTTGTATTATGCGAGCATTAATTACAGCTAATGGTGTCATACCGGCATTAGACTTACAGCATGCATTTAGGGTATGTACACCAATGCCAAGTTCCTCGGTGTAGTATTGAACACCATGGTGCTTGCAAAAATTTTTCTCAATCATTTCGGTATACGATAGGTACAATTCGTGTTGAGGGGTCGTTTGCTTTGGTTGACCATTCTTTACTGAAACATGCTCATTAGTGTTAGCAATAGCACAGAGTAGAAGTGTTAACATTGAATAAATACTTGCTTCGAATTGTACGGAAGTATCCATCTTGTCATACAACTCTCTCAACGAGGATATTATGTTCTTAATTTTGCTCTCTTCGATTGGATTGGATATGGTTAGTACGGGAACGTCTTTAATGACATCGTATTTCAAGTAATTAGACCATTTGGGATCTATACAGCGAAAATATTCATCTGTGAAATCGATAGAGATTCCAGAAATTTGTTTTGTATCGGTAAGACTATGTAATTCACCAGGAGAAAACATAATAAGAGTTTTGTCTCTCACATAAACTCGCTTTAAATCTACATTGTAGTAAAAACCTCCTTTCTCTATCCATGAAATATTGTAGAAACCATGCGTATGCATAATCCCCATTCCTCGTGTATTCACATTGACATCTTGAAAAGCTGAGAGGCTAGGTGTAATATCTGTTATAAAGATATTGTTCTTAATATTATACTTACCCACGTCTCCATACTTCATTTTGATGACCGTATAGCCTAATTTTTCGTAATCCATACTTTATTCTTGTTTTAATCGAGTGCAAAGTTAGTCATTTTATTTGCAAATATTCTGTAATACATTGGAGATTTTGAACGAATCCTCAAATCCGCAACCTATAGGGTTTAGTGGGATTTTGCTTGCAAAGCGACAA
>ENA-OPSA01000026-OPSA01000026.1-human-gut-metagenome-genome-assembly--contig:-NODE-26-length-42886-cov-22.646751_pt1 | contig 42886 bp, 39 predicted proteins | sample MGYA00241804_ERZ501899 | MGnify/ENA primary metagenome ERZ501899 (study PRJEB25962, sample SAMEA2042110) | human gut metagenome | biome: human gut; feature: human-associated habitat; material: faeces...
TTGATATGGTGTTTAAAACTTATGCTCCACAGAAGTCTTGGAGTTTGAGTACTTTAACGCATGGAGAGTTTTCTTGGAAACACGCAAGAGAAGGCTATGATGAACAGGATTCATCTGAGGTAGAGATGAAAACAGAAGACATTATGGTTGATGCCAACAGGGTTCGTGAAAGACGAGCAGTTTTGCGTCAATTAAATCTTTATACTGCATAAACCATGAGAATAACTGAGGAAGAAATTGCGGAATTAGAAAAGAAGCGAATGAAGTTCTATGAGAACTTTAATCATGATGAAGATGCTGTCTAATCTTTTTATACCTTGAAAAACACAGATTGATTTAGAAATTAAATTTTGAGATTACAATATATATAGGCTAACAAGGGCTTTGATAGAGCTATCAAGAAGGCAAGATTCGTGGGAAGAGAAGATAATCACTGCTGTCCCGTTTAGAAATCATCGGTTTAAATAGGCTAGGATACCATATGAGTGCAAAGGTACAAAATCAAATCGAATACACAACTTCTAGAGCATAAGTTATTGGATATTAATAACTTATATAATAATCGTCCAGACTAAACGGGACACTAGTGCAGATTTGAGTGAAGCTAAGAATCAAGAAAGAGGGTGTGGCTTATGACACACCCTCTTCTTTGTAAAACAGCTGTTTTTTATACTTTAATTATATAAGTAAAAGATGTTATAATATTTATCACTTATCTTATGTTTATTTCAGAATCAGGCGTATTGGCATCGCCTTGTAGCGGCCGGTGTTCTTGCCGTTGCTACCACTCACGAATCTCATATTGGATAATCCTATCTTCTTGTTATATACATCAAAGTATCTATACCAGAAACCATATTCAGGACTGTTGGTACTGAAGCCCTGCGTACCTGACAGCAAAGTCTTGGTCCAGAGATTCACATGGATAGGGTTCTTATGGCTCTCGCCCTCCAAGAATCCACCCATAGGCAGATAGATGTATGGCAACTCGGAATCCACCGTCTTGATACGCACGCAGTTGTAGGTTTCTCCTAACGATGTGGACTGTGATACCACCTCCAGATTGCCAGCATTAACTAATTCTTCGAACACGGCATCAGTTGGAATGGTATAGCCTTCTGGTGCCAAGTCGCTGGAGAGATCCTGATTGGCATCGCTGGTGTTCTGTTTTTTAGAGATACAGAAATAGCCACCAATGGCTTTCTCGTTCTTTTCCAGTGCCACCACATCTGGGGCATAGTAACCATTGTTGGATGCACCTAGGTTGCGGTCTAACATATAATAGGTAGTGGTGGTTCCATCGGCCTTCTTTCCCTGTACCTTTACCACACCATAATAGAACCAGCCCTTCACCTTCGTGTTATCCCCGTTTTCTGTCAGCTGATAATCAGTATCATCTATCTTATGGAAGATACCAGTATGATAAACAGGATAGGTGATGTTGATGCCAGCCTTGTTGATGATGGTAAATGAAGACTTCCACAAATCTTCGTTTGCCGTAGTATTGGTAAGGCTTACCTTCCATTTGCCATTATCTTTTTCCACTTTGATTCTACCATCATTGTTAATCTTAATATCTCCATCTAGATAAGGGATAAGATACGTGATATTTGCTGTTCCCACGCAGAAATGCAAACCATCATTTCTCACAGCCCCTTGCATTTCTTCAGGAGTGATGCCTTGCACATCAGTGTCCAACCAGCTGAAATAGTTGGCAGCTACGGTGGAGTTATTATACTGCATGGTAACGGTTCTAGCAGGATCTTTTTTTCTGAAATCGAAGCCCGTCTGCTTGATGGTTATATCCAGAGAAAGGTCGCCAGAAGTAACGGTGATGGTTCCTGTACGTGGATTCTCTGTTTGGTCATTCTTTTCAAGCTTAAGCTTCAAGGTATATTTCTTGCCTTTAGAAGATGTCTCTGGTATATCATTCACGGTCTCTTGATCACAAGCGGTTATCCAAGAATTATTTCTCTTGACACCATATAGCTTATCATCACTACTCGTTGCATTTGGCAAGGTAGTAACAATGGTTACGAAAGCCTCCTCTGTGCTTGCATCTACCTCCTGATAATCGCTCACTCCCAGTTCATAGTCTTTGCAAGCTATCATTTGGGTGATTTCAGGGTTATCGTCCACTACCTCTACTTCCACTCTATTCTCTGGCAGACTCTTTTTAGCCTCATCAAGCGTAGAGAAGCCATAGTCGTTTACCTTGGTTACCTTGATGGTATAATGGTGGTTGCGGAGCAAGGCATATTGGGCCTTTTTGTCATTCTTGTAGAGTGCCACCTTATAATATCCTTCTCTATAATCTTCTTCTTCACTTTTCTTATAATTCGCCTTGATAATCACCATTGCCTTGCCTGCAGAAGTTTCATTTACTGCCACGGTGGTTGCGGTACCGCCGCCCAATGGGTTGTCTTTCGTTCTGAGAGCGGTAGATTCCGCCAAGTCATCGGTTTTTTGCTCGGTATTATAATTGGCAGGAGCTATGGCTGCCTTGGTTGCCATGTTATAGACGTACAAGCCTGCATTGGTGAAATTACTCTGGATGCTATTGTCTATCTCCAAACTAATCTTGGCGCATTGGCGCAACATCGTCACAGAAGGATTAGCTTCCAAAAGTTTATCTATTGAAATTTCACCCCAGCAGATAGGGGCATCAAGCTGAGGGTCTCTCTCCTTTGCAGCAGTGAGAGACTGCAAGTCTTGCGCCTCGCTCTCCGTCATGTCGCTGGCATTGGCTACAAGATGTACATTCTTGGTACCAGCAGGTACATTGGTTATCTTTACCTTGTAGCTGCCATCAGGCTGCTGTTCTAAGGTAGAATAATCTGCCTTGCCTAAGTATTCGTTATTGTCTCCATAGAACACAGCCCAGAGCGATTTGACTGTCTCCGAGGTCCCCGCTCTTGTACCAATCTGTTGCTTGGTGAAGTTGGTCAATTGAAGGTTCAAGACAAGTCCCTCGGCAGGGATTTCATCCCCGCCGAGTCCGATAGCCTCCATCGTATCCTTGCAGGAAACAAGGCTGAGGAGCAATCCAATCCATATCATTAAATGTTTGATCTTCTTCATTGCTTAAACTGATTTATAACAGTGTTCAAATCTGATACTAATCTTATTTATTTCACATCAGAATGGCGTGCCAGCGTGCCAAGAGGAGCCATCGTAAAAGCCTGTGTCTTTATGCTTCTCATAGCTGTTGCCATTGAAAAGCAGAACGCTTTCTCCATTGTCTTTTTTGATTCTGATGGCCTTCTCGTGGTCTCCCTTAACAGCCTTGAGGGTAATCACAGTCTTATACCAACCATTATTCAAATTCTCGCATGACCAACTTTTACCCGCTGTATCATAGATGGTAAAAGACTCGCGCTCTGTATTATTGTTATCATTATTTTTGCCATTGGCGGCACCATATACATTAAACCATCCATAAGTCTGGAATTTGGTGTAAATGGTAAAGTTGATGTTCTCAATAGTTGGCATGTCATCATATATGTTCCAAGTAGGATCTGATGTAGGATCATAGACTATCCAACCCTCTTTATCCTCATAGTCGAAGAGAGGAATACCCGGCTCCAAGTGGTGAGGGCAACGATGAAGCGTAAAACCCCAATTCGTATTGGTATTGTTACTGAACATAATCAATGTTTCACCAGGCTTGAGGGTTCTTGTTCCCGTAGCGCCAAATTCTGTAGATGTCGACTCGAAATCCTTGCTGAAGTCCTTGTAATACCACCCCACATTCGTATTATCCGCAACCATTTGATCACCAGGCCAGTTAGCTGAAAATTTCCAAGCAGGAGAGTTGGCTACAACTTTATCTGTTTCACCAATCTGGGTATAGACATAGATACGATGACTGTCTCTTTGAGGTATGTAAATTTGCTTGTCATTATCATCCGAAAGGTCTAACCATCCATCTGCCCAGTTGGTATTTCCTATATTTCCATTATAAGTCTCTTCCTTTTTTTCTTCAGGTGTACCCTTATAATTATCAGTTCCATTACTATTATCTCCTTTATAATGTGCGCGGTCGTTGATGGCACGGAAGTTGATACGATAGTTACCTACGGCAGGCTTTACCGTTACCTTGATTTTCTTGACAAAGTTGAAGCCTTCTGGAGATTCCTTTGGCTGCACAGTGAGGTAATGCACAGTCGTGGTAACAGGGTCATGGGTTGCCTTAATTTGGAAGGTTCCTTCTGGAATATCAGGTTTATCGCAAGATGCCTTAATGGTTGAATTGCCTACGGTGGAAGAGGTTTCGTTATTGGTGAAAACCAAACCGCCCAGGTTGGTCTTAAACTGTACCACTTTGGTATTGTTGTCGCTACCCCAATAGATGGTTACTTCCTGTGGATTTACCTCAAAATAAGGAGAGGCATCATAGGCTACATTGAGATACTTCTTGATGTTACCAGCCTTAATCCAAACCTTTGCCGTACCCTTATAGTTGCCTTTATAGTCGGAGAACTGAATGTCCTTGTTGATGTTGAATGTGATTCTATGATTCTTCACTGCATCTAGCTTGCTCAACACAATCACATCTTTCTCACCACTGGATGTTGTTACCTTTTCATCGCAACCGAAATTAGCCTCTGTCAGCATTACGTTCGACTTATAGTCGATGGAGTCTGCCGTGGTAGATGTTACACTAGCCTTCGTCTTACTTACCCACAAAGTGGTATGGTTGAAGTCGGCAGAAATATTCTCCATTTCCCATGGCTTCACACTTACCTTGCAATCCAGCTCCATATTACCGAGGGTCTTGATAGCACCGGTAATCTCATAGAAGGTACCGCGAGGGAATACGGGTGCTTCTGTGGTGCTGGTTTCATCCTTCTTATGACCCAGATTGATACGATAATTGTTGACTGCAGAATTTCCTACCTTACCATTGATGGTAAGATAACTGCGGTCGGCTGCTGATGAGATATATCGCTCTGGGAGATAATAGGTCTGCTGGAAAAGCCATTTGCCCGCAGGGCTTACTTTTTCCGCTGTTCCTGTTCCTTTAATATCGTCTTTATTATTTGTTGCCGGCAGAGATCTGTTGTCTGTCCAATCGGTATAGTATACGGCAGCTCCAGATGATGCCTCATACGGAGTACTTTTAATACCATCCTTGTATATTTTATTATATGCATTATCTTCCCAAGTTGGAGTCTCAAATTTACCGCCCCAATAAAGATGGGTAAAAGGAGAGAGCTTCTCGGCTAAAATACTGTTGATGCTAAAGGTCTTGCCTCCGAATTCTGCTTTACTTGGATCGAAGATAAGATTCAGCTTAACCTTTACGCATGTAAACTTCAGGTTAGCTGCTACCTCGGTATATTTATCACCCGCTGCTGTAATCACGGTTTCAGCGAGCTTGCCTGTGGCATCCTTCTCTGGTTCGTAAATCATCGGGATATTGGTGCATACAGGCATACCTGTTGTACTTGTAGGTCTGTAATCGAGTACTATTTTTTTGAGATCATCTTCTGTTTTGATAGTTTGACCGCTCAATGCCTTGTTCATATTGGCAACCACATAGATATGGTAAGTGCCCGGCTCGATATTGAGCTGATAGTTAGCTACATGCGGCTCTACCATCATCGTAGCCAGTGGGGCAGGGAGCGTCTCTTTCAGGAGCTTGCCTTCATTTCCTGTCGGGAAAGCATAGAGGGTCAGGTCGTTGATCTGGCATTCATCTACCGTGGCATTATAGGTAGGAAGGCCGGAAGCATCGTCGGCACGGGTGCCGCGGCTGCTGAGCACGGTTGGCACGAGTACATGCAAGTTGCTTTCTGACGAAATGGGAGCGCGCTCGCCTCCAAGTTCGTCAGAGCAACTTACTGTAACCAACAATATAAACCAACTAACTAAACTTAAAATGAAATCTCGTATTTTCATTGTTTCTAATTTTTAAAGTCAAATACTCTTATGAGCTAAATGCCCCGAAAGGGCTCTGACAACTGAAACGGTTAGAAATCGACACGCTGGATGCGCTTGACCCAATCCAGGATGGAGATTCTGATCTCCGCATATCTCCACTGGTTGCCCTGGAGGAAGAAGTCGAGCTTGTAGTCGTACTCACGGTCCAGGAATTCCTGCTCTGAATAATGCTGGGCTTCGAAAGCACCACGGCATTGAGCCAGATAGTCAGCAAGATTGATGCGTGCCACCTCTTCGCCTGTAGTCTTGTTCGTGATGGTGAGGATGGCGTTCTTGTCGTTTTCTTTTGCCGGATGCCAGATGAGTCGGGGGAACATGAGGGCGGCATGAGCGGTGCGCTCCGTTACATTGCCTTCCTTATCCTTAAACTCAGTGGTCCAGGTGTAGTATGGGGTATATGTCAACTCCTCGTCGGGGAGGAGAGAGTTGTCGTAACTGATATCGCCGTTGGCATTGGTTATCTGATAACTGAAGTCATCGGCATTGATGTTGGCAGGCTCGTCGGTCTGATGCAGGCTGATGGTGAGCTGCTTGGTATCACGAACCAGACCGATGGTATGGCGTGTAACCTGCAGGTCTTTTACTTCAACCTGTTCGTTGCTGAGTCCTTGCCAGAGTGTATCGAGCGGTTGGCTCTGGTTGTTCACCTTGCCCTGTTCGCGGTCGAGTCGTGCATGGAGGGCGGTGATGTTGTCACCCTGCTGTGGCAGAGCTATCTGGAATTTGGCACCTGGCTGCGCGAGTGCATCTTCGTATTTCTTTTGGAAGGCGAAGGTTGCGAATCTGTATTTGCCCGGTTCCAGATTGATTCTCATGGCATAGTTAGGGTCCTTGAGCGGCTGTGATGTCGCATCGTTATAGGCATCATGGCGAGCAATGAAGTTGCCCTGCTCGTCGTATACGAATACGCTGAGTCCGCCCACATGATCATTGAACATGTCGGCACGCTGCACGTTGTAGTCGTACTTGAACTGCAAGTCAACACCCATGTCACAAGGAGGCAGGTCGTCGTGCATCAAGTCGTTGCAGCTGCTGAGCATACTGCCCGCCATGATGAATCCCCATCCCATGCATATATTCTTGATCCAACTGTTAAACTTCTTGTTTGCCATGATGCTTATCTGTTTTATGAAAAAGTAAAGTGTATAAATTGATTCTTATTCTTCCGATATAGCCAGCCGCTCCTTAGCGCTAGAGCGGCTGAGCTATATATAATAATGTGTAATGGATTACAAATTGACATCCTGAGAACGCTTAGCCCAAGAAAGGATCTTCACGCTGACGTTGATGTACTGCCAGTTCTCATCGTCTGGATCTTTAGGATTAACCTTTGGAACGTCAGGATAACCAGGACCACTAACGCTATTTACAGAAAGCTCGTACCAGTTATTACGGAGAACACCGTAGCGACCAAGCCAGTTGGCATTGTTACTGTTGTATGTATCATTACCGGCTTCCCACTTAGTAAGGTAATCGCCGAAGTGCTTTACACGCGCGATGTAGTAAGAAACTCCATCTACATATGTTGACAAACCTACCATAGGGTCTGTTCCTTTTGCTTTCTTGAAACCAAGTTTAGTATTAATTGCAGTAATATCAGCATCTTCTATCTCAGCTGTTCCATGCTTTACATTCGCTTTTGTAATAAGATGGGTACCTGCCTTTGCTAAATCTGTACCTGTAAGTATTACTTCCACCTTGTCAGGATCAGTCTCATTAAATACCTCCATAGCCTTAGCCTTAATCTGAGCCACTACATTATCAGCATTCCACAACTGAGAGCTGTTACCCATCTTGTAGAAAGTCTCGCCATCACCAAGACCTGCTGGTGTGTACTTAGCAGAGAACAAAACTCGTGTTGTCTGACCCTGCACCATGTGATCAATGTCGAAAGTATTCTCAAGGCAGTACTGAGGCTTCTTAGCGTCTTCACCAGTCTTAAACGCTTTTGATAGGTCTGTTTGGTTTGCTACCAGGTTAAACTCGACTTCGCAATCTGCTACAGTAGCGAAATCTTTGCTGTAGTTAGGATCCAAGCCCCAATATACGCGTGGGAACTCTGTAAGCTTTGTATCATGGAAACGTTCCATTGTTGCATCATTGGTAGCAGCAGGAGTAGTTGTTGCCTTCCATGTATCTGCCCACAATCCATCTGTTACGTGAACAGGGTATGTCTTGGTGTTTGTAACATCAAGTGTCCAACCAGTAATGTCAACCTTGTCATCTTTATAGTTTCCTTCTGTTATATCAACATGCTTTTTTTCAGAACCAGAAGCAAGTGAAACCTTAGCAAGACCACGCTCTACATATACTGTAGTGGCTGTAGAGTTCTCAGCCTGCTGCTTAGAAGCATAAATATTCTTGATTTCAACAAGTGTTTCAGGGGCGCCTGCAACATACTTAGGAGCGTTTGCCATAAAGAAACCGTTGTCATGCTTCAAGTAGTTGGTAGCATTTGCTTTTTTATCATCCTTACTCCATTCTTCATATGTTTTGTCTGGATCAGGATAAGTGATTTTCTGATTCGTTCCAGAATTGTTGTTGAGAACAATAAGAGCATAATAACCTTTATCAGAGCCTACTTCAGCCTTAGTAATCTTGGCTGTCAACTTGGCTGTTGTAGTTATACCATCTGTGCTGCTTGATGTCCAAGGCTCCATATTACCGAGGTCTACAGATTCCTTGAATTGATAACCAGTAGCATCTTTCTTGAAGATGAGTAAGGTTGCATCATTTACCTTGTACTCATTGGCATCACCCTTGTCGAATGTAGGATCACCTGCAGCACGTGTTCCGCTTGTTGTAGGCAAGTTGATGGTGAAAGTAGCATAACCAACACCTGCTTCATTAGTACCAGTACCTGGACCTGCGGTTCCCAGATCCTCATTGCTTGAACAGCTTGCTGTCATAGCTGCGATGACAGCCAAGCCAAAATAATGTTTAATCTTCATAATCTTTGAAAGTTAAGCTTGTTTATAATCGTTATTCTCTAATTTTCTGTTATTCCAATTCCTTTATCTGCTTGAAGACAGCTCTTACACGCTCTGCCTCTTTCGAGTTGCCTGCCTTGGCAAGATGCTTTTCGGCAGAAGTAAGATCACCTTTCTGCAAATCGGTGCAGGCGGCATTGAGATTCGCTGTCTCATCATCTGGGAAGAGGCGGACGGCGATGTCGAATACCTCGTTAAACTCTGGCGAACCCGGCTCGTAAGTCTGTGCCACCAGAAACATCTCCTGCAGAGAAAGCTGCTGAGGCTTGGTCTTCAATATCTCCTTGGCTTCTTCGATGCTGAACGGACGAACCGTGTAGGTTACCGTATAGTCGCTATGACGGAGACGAGGATAGATATGATCCAGGATGTAGCGGTAACTAGCCGGATGGAGCTTTCTGATCTTCAGGTCCTTATCGTCGGGAGCCAGCGAGGAGTTAGCTATCTCGAGTATTGCTTCCTTATCAGCCAGATTACTTGCCTGGATCTTCTTCTTGAATCCTTCCCAGTCTTCCGGTGTAGCCTGATAGGTAAAGAGCTTGCTGTTTAAGGTGTAGAGGCTGCTCACATATTTGCGGAGGGCAGCTGCACGCTCGTTGGCAAGGCGCTTGTTGTTGGCATACGAACCATCAGGCGAAGCATATCCGTGGATATCAATATCTGTGATTTCAACGTTCTTGTCGTTCTTCACCAGGTCGATGGTAGAAGTAATCTTCTTCAGCTCAGTAGCATTCTCACGGAAGTTGGCAAGGATATTACTTTTGTTAACCACAAAGCTGAGATAAGCTTCACCCTTTTCGGCTCTCACCTTCTTGGCTTCCGCCTTCGGCTGCACGAAGAAATCCTTTGTAATCTTCGGTGTACGGTCGATATCCGCAATCGGCGTATTGTCCTGTTCTATCAGGTTGCCGCATCCGCAGAGATCTTCTTTCACCGAGAGTTTGAACTTCTTCATCCATTTCTGATAAGGAACAGACTGGGCGAAGTAAACCTGCTGACTGGTCTTGTTCTTGCGGGTAAGAACCTGTGCCTGCGGATTCTTCTTGCTGTCGGCAAGTCGGCGGTATCTTACAGCCTGGTTTCTACCCTGGATGATGATAGGGTTGAGAGCGATAGAATCAGTTCCTACCATTACCGGTGTGAAAACAATCTGCTGCTCTGATTTCATCTTCAAATCGTTCAGATTCATACGGAAGGCAACGTCCATCCGGTTGCCGTTCTTGCGTGCCAAGACGCTGTCTACCTGAATCTTCCCCCCTGCCAGCTGTTGAGCCTGAGCAGGCAGATGCCCTGAGAAAAAGAGTATGCAGAGAGGCGAAATGACCGCATAAAGCTTCATTTTATCCATATTATGATTTCCCTAAAATTTTTTGTATTCTGTCTAGTTCTTACGTGTTTATATTGTCAGTTAAAACAACAGTTAAATTAAATTCTTAGAACACGTATATGAGAGATAGTGCGGCTTTTGTAGGGCCCACATAGTTGCGGTGGTCTTTGTCGAGACATTTTTCGCATCGTCCGTAAAGCTTGTAAGGACTGTAGGCATATCCCAAACCGATAGACCCTTCGAAATTGAGGTGCTTATTAAGCAACCACTGATAGCCGTAGGTAAGGCCTCCACCTACATACCAGCCTTCATAGTGCCTGCCCTCCAGAGTTTTCGGCAGGATGCCGAAGGGCATGTCAATGTTTTTAATGTTGTATTCACCGCCTAAGGCATGGATTCCGAAGAAATGGCCTCCAAACTTCTGGCAGGTGTACCATCTGTATTCCGGCATGACATTCCAGAATCTCATCTTCTTGTCGCCCGAGAACTTCCAGGGGTTCAGGGTTCCGAAGAGTTGGAAGGTTGTTTTCTTGCCCGTGCCGATTTCGATGCCGGCGTTGGCAGATGTAGAAGCCCATCCCAGTAAGTTGGTCTTCAGAGCGACCTCCTGCGCTCGCGTCGTTGCCGTTGAAAGGATCAGCAGCAGCAACATTGCTGATTTTATGAATGTTTGCTTCATCATATCTTTACTTTTATATTTGGTTTCGTTTATTTAAACTTAGCCTTCGTTTGCCAGTTGGTATCTTTTTTCGGCTGCAAATTTAAGAAAAAATCCAATACGAAGCAAGAAAAAGTTTCAAAAAGGCTACATTTCTTGTGCAAACGTTCGCACACTTCATGCAATCTGTTTACGCACACACATCATCAAGCACATGATTGATGGCTGCCTTAATCATTTCCAGTGCCTTGCCATGTTTCTTCTTCAAAATACTTAATGTGTTGAAAAGCAGTTTTATCATCCATCTAACTATTAATCTTTATTAATTATACATAGAGATATACCATATATATGAAATATATTATGTATCTTTGCACCAAAGTAGAACCATTTAAATAAATACACTTATGAGTACAGTTTCAGTAACACCTTCTAAAAGAAAGATTATTGACTTAAAAGATGATACTTTTAAGACTCTATCCATTATGGCTATTCAGAAGGGAACCAACCTCAAAAACTATATTGAGGATATACTCAATGGCATAGCCGAAGATTACGAAGACGCAAAGCTCTATGCTAAATTAAGAAAAGAGCAGCCAGAGGGTCTCATCCGTGCCAACAAAGAAGAACAAGAAGATTTTGAAAAGTGGTTAGGCGTATGAATGTCGAATTTTCCAAAGCCTTTGTCAAAGCTTCCAAACGTCTTTCAGGCAAGATGCTCGATTCTTTAAGACGTACGATAGTAGAAGTTAAAGCAGCCAAAGGTATTCAAGATATCTCTGACTGCAAGAAACTTGTTGGGTATCGTAATATATATAGAATTCGTTTAGGTGACTATAGAGCACTATTTACTCTAGAAATTGAGTTTTCTGGCGATACTATATTCTTTCAATATCTTGCTCCACGAGGCGAAGCCTATGGTAAAAAGATGAAAACAGAACTTAAACGAATAGACAAAGAATAATTATATTATTCAGTCTCCAATGTATCAATCTTCTTCGTAAGAACTTTATTACTAATTAATTTTTTAGTTGTGATATTGGCAGTATTTCCTGATTCCATGAAGCGTACCTTGGAGATGGAATGGAACTACCCACAAGTCTTTCGCTTGTGGGTAGTTGAATACTATCACTCTCTTTGATGGAAAGAATCATTGAGAATTTTACACATGTCATCAAGGTGTTCTTCTGCCAGGAAGAATGAGGGTGAAGAGGCCTGGTCTATCATTATGACCAGTTCCTGGTCCAGCACATACTGGTTCGGTATTTGTTTTTAGATGAATGTTTCCAAATATCCTCTTGCCCCGTAGAGTGGTACATTTGTGATGCCGTCCTGCTCCCGATAGTCGCTCATGGAAAAGCGCAAGCCTTTCATTCCGGGATATTTGGCTATAGTCGCTTTCAAAGACTTTGACTGAAGATTCTCCTCTGCCTTCACTTCTACCGGTATGACCTGCATTCCTACCTGAATGACAAAGTCTAGTTCCAGCTGGCTGTTTTCCTTACTATAATAATATATAGGAATCTGACGCAGCGATTCCAGCTGACAGCAAACGAAGTTTTCCGTAAAATCACCTTTCCCGGTATTGTCATTACTAGGAAGCAGAAGCAAGGCTGGCGGAGTATTACTCATAGCCCCCATCAGTCCACAATCCAAGAGATACAATTTGAAGGCACTGATATCCTCATGAATCTTCAGCGGAAGCCCCAAAGTCTTCACCCTACTGATTTTATATACCAGTCCTGCATCTATGAGCCATTGGATTGCCAACTCATAATCCTTGGCTCTGGCACCTTGTTTTACAACACCATAGATGAACTTTTTATTCTCTTTGGCTAGTTGGGAAGGGATGGAGTTCCATACCTGGTTGATTCTTACTACCTGCTCTTTTGGCTGCAAATATACTGAAAATTAATGAAATAGCAAAATATATCACATTTTTATGAGGGACGTTTTGAAAGATTAACACACTTTTATGAGGGACTTTTGGGGCTACATATACACTTTTATGAGGGACTTTCTGTTATGCATTAAAATGAGTTGTAAGAGTTATAGTAGTTCCCTGGCAATCCAAGCACAAGCCTCTGCGTCAGCCAGGGCATTATGGTGTTGGGTTAGGTCGTACCCGCAATAAGCAGCTACAGTTTGTAGTTGGTGGTTGGGTAGGAGAGATCCCAACTTTCTTCTGGAGGCTCGGCATGTGCAATGGAACTCATAATCGGGATAGTCCATCTGATACATTTGGAACACAGACTTCAGGCATCCCTCGTCAAAGGGAGAGTTGTGAGCCACCAATGGCAATCCCTCAATCTTTGGCTGAATCTCAGCCCATACCTCTGGAAATACCCTGGCGTTCATGGTATCCTCCATGGTTAGTCCATGTACCCTTGTATTCCAATAGGAATAATACTCAGGCTCTGGCTTGATGAGACTGTAGTAGCTATCCACAATCTCACCATCCCTTACTATCACAATGCCCACGGAGCAAACGCTGGTTCGTTGCTGGTTGGCAGTCTCAAAATCTATCGCTGCAAAATTCTTCATGAGTGCAAAGTTACTAATTATATATGTATTATCCAAATTTTTAATATTTATATATCCATACTGGTATGCCATTTTCCTTGGCAATTTCTAACATGTGCTTGGTTTCATGAAAATTTGAGAGAATTGTAGAAAGAAGTTTCCATATATATTATAGAGATGGCAGTTGTAGGCGTTTGTGAAGATGCTTGCAGCTGCCTTTTCTTTTTGTATCTTTAGGGTTCGAAATTCAAAATTAAAGTTGTACCTTTGCACCCAAGTTGAGATTACAGAAATGAAAAAGGAACGTGAAACGGCAAACAAATATCGTCAGCAAGCTCTTGAAGGAGATTTAATGGCGATGAACAACATGGGTGTTCCAGAAAGCACCACAGCTCACTCGATGAACTCAGCAATCTTATGGCTTATGACTAGGACTAAAGAGTATGTCCACCAGCTTCATGTCATCAAGGACGCAGAGATTATAGGAAAATACTCCGATGCAAGTTGGGTGTTAAAATGGTAAGAAAGGAGATTATTTATGTCACAAAAGAAGATATTCAGATGCCAGGATTGTGGGTACGAGACCGAAGTATATGAGGGACGTGGCTTCATGGGACAGCATATCGAAGCCATGTCTTGTCCTGACTGCAGAAACATAGTACCTCTTGTGGTGGGTGGAGTAATTGGTGATGCTGCACCTAGTTTTAATTCTCTTGTAGGAAGGCTATGTCTAAGATGTGGTTCTGACAGGATTCACAGGTGGGATATGCATACTTGCCCAAAGTGCGAGGGCAAGATGCAACCCACTGGCGAAGAAGAGTTTTGGACATGAAATCATAGTTTTTGGGACAGAAAGACGAAGAAAGCAAGTGAAAAAAAATATTCTAATCATCCTTGATCCTTTCCAAAATTAAATTCATATATTCAAAAAAGGGCTAGCCCCATAATCAGGACTAGCCCCCAGTTTTAATTATTTTCTCGATGCAATGAATGTATCTTAAAAGCTGCATAGCACTTCAAGAAAGATTACTTTACCTCAATGTGTTTAACATCGTCTTTCTTCTCCTCCTTGGCTATCTTAGGAATCTCAATCTTCAAGACACCGTCACTGACCTCAGCGGAAATCTTCTCCTGATCAGCATCCTCTGGCAAAGCATAACTCTGAGAGTAGCTGCTGTAAGAGAACTCACGACGCAAGTAATGCTCTTCCTTCTCCTCCTTCTTCTCATCCTTGTTCTCGATAGATACATTCAGATAGCCATCCTTATCGATGTTCATCTTGACCATATCTTTCTTCAAACCAGGAGCTGCAACCTCCATCGTATAAGCTGTAGCACTCTCCTTGACGTTGACTGCAGGAGCTGTTGCGTTCATGCGTGGCATCAAGCCTGTATCAAAGAAGTTGTCATTAAACCAACTGTTCAACCAATTTGAAACACTGTTATTTCTACGAGCTAACAACATCATGTAAAACCTCCTAATTCTATTTTTCTCGTCCTCTCTTCGCCTTCCGGCTCAGTCGGGATTTCTCATTGTTTTTAATTTATCCTTTTTAATAACGATTGCTTCGGCTTACGAGGCTCAAGGATTTCTAGAAACCCTCAACTGTCATTACTTAGGGTTCTTGTCGTTCCCCTTGCCCTTTCGGCTTCGGCTTTCACTCTATGTAGGAGCAAGTTACGTGCCAACCCGGTTTGTAGATTTGGAGTAAACAGTTTTTGCCAATTTTGACTAAAGATTCTGCAAAATTGACAACAATGGATAATTAATTTAAACTTTGCTGCTAAAACTTCATGTTTTTTTAAACCTGTTTTTCAATCCAAGCCATAAGTACCGCTACAGCATACTGCTGTTCCTCCCCTGTCAACTGTCTTCCGGCAGGTATATGATGCCATTTGAAGAAACAACCACGGCAACAGCAGCCTGTAGCATGCTGGGCAATGAATACGGGATGACCTCTCATCGGCGTCTGCTTGCCGTCATTGGGAATCACGGCAGGAGCAAGGCGTTTGGCAACGAAATCCTCCGCATGCTTACGGATGGTAGCCAAACCCTTTTCTGCAATATATTCCTTATCCTTCTTCGAGAGATGGAATCGGCTGCGAAATGTTGATTTGGAAAGTCTTTCAAACAAATCAGTCAAGTCATACTCTTTGTCTGGAGAAGTATCGCTTTCCATGTTTTCTGAAGAGATAGAGTCTTTCTGATGATCCTCTTTCTCCTCAGGAAACAAATTGAGTTCTACATATTTTGCTTGGTTTACTTTTGATTCTTTTTTCATTTCTATTAGCCTCCTATATCTAGGAATCTCCTATTCATATTAATGGATATCAGACTCTTCCGCTGCTGATGCTTTGTTTTTCTTGGGTTGTGGGTTGGGTACGAAGCCAAGGATGGCAACCAGACAACTCATCAAAGGACTGATGATGTTGAAGAAGCAGAAGGGGAGATAGACAAGTGTCGGGATACCAAGAACCGTACTCTGCGTCATACCGCAGGCTGTCCATGGAACCAATACACTCGTTACGGTAGCACTATCCTCTGTACTTCGGCTCAAGAGTTCCGGTCGATAGCCTCGTTCGGCATATTCATCCTTGTAGATAGATGCATTCATAATAATGCTCAGGAACTGGTCACCCATAACGAGATTGAGCAAGACGCCTGATGTCACGGTGCTGCAGACAAGTGATACGGTGCTGTGGATGCTTTTCAGGAGCATGTGGGTAATGGCGTGGAGCATGCCGCTGGCTACCATACATGAACCGAAACACATGGCACAGAGGATGAGCCAGATGGTATTGAGCATGCCAGCCATACCTCGGGTGGCTACGAGATCATTGATGTTAGCCATACCGCAATCTACCTGGGTATGGGTATAGCAGGTGGTCATGATTCCTTCAAAGAGGCTTTTGGCAGAGATGCTGTCTTCACCTGCTATCCCTACAAGTACTTCCGGCTGGAGAATGAGGGCACAGATGCATGCTGAAAGGGCTGAAAGCAGAAGGGTAATGAGGGATGGCGTCTTTCGGTAGATGAGCCATCCTGTAAAAACCGGAACCAGCATCGTAAGCAAGGAGATATTGAAACCATGACTCAGACCGGTAAGATACTGGCTGATATCAACTGGCTTGGAATCATAACAGAGTCCGATGATGAGATAGAGTACCAGCGAGAGCAGGATGCTTGGTATGGTAGTATAGAGCATATAGCGGATATGTGAGAAGAGATCCGCTCCGGCTATACTCGAAGCAAGGACGGTGGTATCGCTCATTGGCGAGAGTTTATCCCCGAAATAGGCACCGGAGATAATAGCTCCAGCGGTGTAGGGGGCTGGTATTCCCAGAGCATCACCGATTCCCATCAGAGCAATACCGATGGTGGCAATAGTGGTCCATGAGGTTCCCGTCATCACAGAAATGATGCTGGAGATGATGCATGCGCAGGGAAGGAAAAAGATTGGCGACATGATCTGTACACCATAATATATCAATGTGGGTACCACACCACTGATCATCCAGGTAGCTGACATCATTCCGATGAGCAGCAGGATCAGGATAGATACTCCGGCATCGCCCACGGTCTTTTTGATCATCTCTTCAAAGATATTCCATTTCATCCTATAGATGCCCATACCGAGTGCTACACAAACGGCTGTGGCTATCATGAGGGCCACCTGAGAGGCACCAGCCAGGGCATCATCAGGGAAGATTTTGACAACCAGGACGATGAGGGTGATAAGTACTGCCAGCGGTATGACAGAAATAAAAGGATGTGGTGCAACTGGCTGCAGAGACGAGCAGGATGCCTGATTCTCTGCAGCTTGAGATTTCTGTTTCTTTTCTTCTTGTTCCATTTGTTAATATTCTCTTTTCATTTTAGTTTTTCATTTACTTTGCGTTTTTATCCGTTTCTTCAACGCTTTTCTTCTGTGTATTCGGCAAGAATCCTGCTATGATGCCGAGCAATGGCAGGAAAGCACTCACCTGGAAGATAAACTCGATGCTCGTCTTATCTGCTAACCAGCCGAAGAAAGCAGAGCCCAAACCTCCCAAACCAAACATCAGTCCGAAGAAAATGCCGGCTATCAGTCCTACTTTATCTGGCATCAGGTCGGTGGCATATACCACGATGGAAGAGAAAGCCGAGGCAATGATCAATCCTGACAGGAAGGTAAAGATGATGGTCCACGTGAAGTTGACGAAAGGCATGGCGATGGCGAAAGGTGCTGCTCCCAGAATGGAAAACCAGATGACATACTTTCTGCCGAACTTGTCACCCAGCATTCCTCCTGCCACAGTTCCTATGGCAAAGGCTGCAAGGAACACGAAGAGACACAGCTGTGAAGTCTGTACCGAGACACCGAACTTATCCATCAGGAAGAAGGTGAAGTAGCTCGTGATGCATGCCGTATAGAAATACTTGGAGAACACGAGCATGATGAGGATAAACAGTGCCCAATACTTCACCCTTTTGGAAATATGGGTATTGAGAAGCGGTTGTTTCTGCGGATGGTTCACCACGTAAGCCAGTCGTGCCTTGTACCAGACTCCCAATCTTACCATGATGATGGCAGCGAGGAGGGCTGCAAGGGCAAACCAGGAGATGGCATGCTGTCCGAAAGGCAGGATGATGATGGCAGCCAGCAGCGGACCTACTGCTGATCCGCCATTGCCGCCCACCTGAAAGATAGATTGTGCCAGACTCTTCTTGCCTCCCGATGCCATCTGTGCCACTCTTGAAGCTGTGGGATGAAACACGGAAGAGCCCAGACCTACGACGCTCACAGCCAGGAGAATCAGAAAATAATTCTCGGCAAAAGCCAGCAGGAGCAAGCCCACCAAGGTGAAGCACATGCCTAGGGAAAGAGCATAGGGACGGGGATGCTTGTCAGCATAAAGCCCCGTAAAAGGTTGCAGGATGGAAGACGTCATCTGGAAGACCAGCGTGATGATACCTATCTGTGCAAACGAGAAGTCGAACTTATCCTTCACAATCGGATAGATGGAAGGGATAATCGACTGAATCATATCATTCAAGAAATGGGAAATGCTACAGATGATGAGCATGGAATATACCGTACCCTCTACCATCTTAGGATTTCCCTTGATTTTACTACCTATTGACTTGATGTTCATTTCTTTTATTTTTGTATTTTTTCTTATTTGAAAATCAACATTTTAAGTTGTTTATGTTCTGCTTCATGCTCCAACAACCTTCTCTTCGCATCCAATCCTCCGGCAAAACCTGTCAGGGAATGATTACTGCCGATAACACGATGGCAGGGAATGAAAATGCAGATACCATTAGCTCCGATAGCACCAGCAACGGCTCTTGTGCCATTGGGGTTACCCATACTCATGGCTATTTCCTTATAGCTTTTTGTTTCTCCGTAGGGTATGTTGAGCAATGCACGCCATACTTTTTTCTGAAAATCAGTTCCTACAGGGTGCAACGGAATATCGAATGTCTTGCGATTGCCGGTGAAATATTCGTCCAATTGCGTCTTGGCCAGTTCCAAGATAGTGGATGTTTCAATCTTGAACTCAGCCTTCATATACCGCGAAAGCCGAAGCTTATTGCGCTCTGCACATGGCATTTCATTCCAATCACAAAGGCATAATTCATCGCCCACCGATGCTAGGATAATTTCTCCACAAGGCGAACTGTAATATTGAATGTTTACTTGCTGCATTGTATCAGATACGTTTGAACAGTTTTTTATTTTTCATACAGTTCTATCGGCAAACCATCTGGGTCACTGAAGAATACAAATCGCTTGCCAGTATATTCATCTGTACGGATGGGTTCATGAGCGATGCCTTTACTGTCAAGTTCATCAATTGTATCCGAAAGATCATCCACCTCAAAAGCAAGATGGCGCAGTCCGGCAGCTTCCGGATAGGAAGGACGTGCAGGTGGATTAGGGAAGGAGAAGAGCTCTATGACATACGAGTCATCAAGCCAGCAGTCTGCCTTCCAGGAGTCACGTCCTTCACGATAATTTTCACTTACTATATTCATTCCGAGCACATCTGTATAGAAATGCTTGGATTTCTCATAGTCGGAGCAAATCACGGCTACATGATGGATTTTGTTAAGTTTCATTGGATATTATTATATTGTTAATCAATGATTTATCAACTACTCATGTCTTGATAGTCCGGGAATGATTACCCTTCATGGAGCTCATTCTGATTTACGATTGAATCTTTGAATTCTTTCTTTGACTATTCGCAAATAGGTACGTTTCATCTTTTCAGTCAAAAAAGAATTGTTGACCAAATGCTCTACTTCGTCCGGCAATAAAGAAAAAGAGTCAAGGATCATTTCTATACGCTTCTTCTTCAGACCGATATGCTCTCCGAATCTCTCAAAGTCAAGACGGCATGGATGTCCTGTCCGCTCATACACATCACTTTTCTCCAGAGTCAGAGAAAGCCCCCCATTCAACCCCAAATCATCGCCCTCGATATGGAGACAGGTGTTCATCAGGTCATAGGCGGGAGCAAGCTGGTAATGCTCGCCAATTCTCATGATGGAGAAGTTTTTCAGATGGTCGTCGCCATTACCGTAGATGTAATTGAATACAACCAACTTAAAGAAACGTTCCATGGCTATCATCCAGGCAGGAATAAATCGTTTTATTGCACAGGCAATATCCTCGAAGCATCCATCATATTTGAAAAACGTACCTTGCTCTGCTTCATTCTTACCAACCAGAGAGGCGAAATCCTCCATGAGATATTTGCTTCCATCCTTGGCTATGTCAAATCTCTTGGTAATATATACCATATCTCCATGAGGGGTAAAGCAAAGACCGTTTTCTGCTGTAATGATACCATATACCTGTGAGGCTATCTGCATGGTAAGATGCTCGTTAGCAGGAATCTGCTTCCTGGTATAAAGAGTATTGTCCCAAGGTGCTGGCTTCAGGATATAGCGAGAGCGTTCATCCGTCTGCGAGATTCTGATGATTCCATTCTCTATCACTGCAGGAAATTTCTCCTGAGCTCCAGATACGGAGATACGTCTCATGGCTGTCATAGTCTCTGATGTCTTACTGATTTCATCTATTTCAAAATCAAGCAAATGCGACACATTCTGACCATCAAACAGTTTTTTGCAAGCTGTAGGAGAGTAAGTGGAAAAACCATCTGCAAGGGTGGATGGGCAATGATTTAATTCTTTCATGATTCTACTTCTTTTACAGTTATTGCTCCTATCGTATCATGGGTTGCTATCTTCAGAAGAAGTCCAAAGAAATCCTTCTCATCCAATCGCCAACTTCTGCAGACTATCTTTCTGTTTGCTCCTTCTGGAAGCATATTGGTAAAAACCGGGAATAGATAACCAGACTGATAAGGCTCTTCCCTGAAAGGCATGGTAAGTGAGACAGGTTCATGGGTCCTATCCATCATATACTGCTTGTCGTATGTGAAGGTATAACCTCTGCCAGGAGTTGACTCCTCTAAGAGTCCTGCTTCTGTGTCGTGGCAATAAACGATAGCTTTTCTCATAACTTACTTTATTTAAACTGTTTGACGAATCTCATATTTAACCTCCATGCCAAGGATATCCATGATTTTTTCAACCGTCGATAAGGAAGGGTTGCCTTTACCGCTCTCTATTTTCTTGATGGTAGAAATGGCTATCTCAGACATGTCAGCAAGGTCTTGCTGGGTAATCCCCAAGGCCTTACGCTGCAATTTCATTACTTCTTGAATTTTCATACCAAGTAGTGTATTATATTGTACTTTTCCTGCAAAGTTAACAAAAAAATCTAGATTACGCAAGAAAAGGTGTAATATATTGTTCTTTTTATAAAAAATTATTATTTCATGGAATTTTTCTTGGTTATTTGCCATTGTTAACCATTTTTTTTCTTAACTTTGCATGCTTCCCATTTTTTTCTAAGGGTGATTATGATAAATAGGCGGTACGTATATATAAATATTTGTACTTCGGAAATATGCGGGTGTCAAATATTGTTTCTTAATTATCGCAATTTCCGTATTTTCAATCTAGAAGGTCATGATGATAAAAATCTTTTGGTTTGATAGCGTATTACTTGCTCTCTGCAAGACGAATCACCTATAGTTGTACGACTACAGAATTCCGGATTTCCGAAGAAATTAGTGAGATTTATAACACGTTGAATATCTGACGATTACGAATTTCGCCATATTTCCAATATTCTTCAAGAAATATTTTCCGAGCGGAAATTCGTGATTTTCAGAGGATTTAAATCATGATTTTGTAAAAAAAATAAGCCTGGTCAACTGACGGAACATGACATCTGTATAATGACCACTTATACCTGAAATAAGGCTATTTTTGATTAATTAATAGTTATTTTACTCACATTTTAGCAAATATCATTACCTTTGCAATTAGTTTAAATTAAAACACGTAATATTAAGAATATGATTTCATTTGAAAGTGATTACAACAATGGTATGCTGCCAGAGATTCTAGAAGCTCTTGGCAAGACAAACGGTGATAAAACATCTGGTTATGGTTTTGATCCATACTCAGAATCTGCAAAAGAGAAAATCCGCAAGGCTGTGGACAATGAGAATGCTGAAGTGTTCTTCCTGATAGGCGGTACGCAGACCAACACCACGGTCATTGATTCCGTCCTCATGGGATGTGAAGGAGTAATCTGTGTGGAAACCGGTCATATCGAGGTACATGAATCAGGAGCAGTAGAAGCTTTCGGGCATAAGGTGATTACCCTGCCAGGAAAAAACAGCAAGCTGACAACCGGCACCCTGTCAGCCTATATGGATACCTTCCTAGCCGACGAATCTCATCCTCACATGGTACAGCCAGGCATGGTTTATATCTCGATGCCGACTGAGTTCGGAATGGTCTACACCAGAGAAGAACTGGCTGCGCTATATGCAACCTGCCAGAAATATGACCTCCGTCTCTTCATCGATGGTGCACGACTGGGATACGGTCTGGTTTCAGCGGCATGCAACTATGACTTGCCATTCCTTGCAAAACATTGTGATGTATTCTATATCGGCGGAACCAAGGTGGGTGCCATGATGGGAGAAGCTGTGGTATTCTCGGGCATGAAGGCACCGAAATACTTCTTCACCAACGTGAAGCGTCATGGAGCCTTGCTTGCCAAGGGCAGAATGCTCGGCATCCAGTTTGACACACTGTTTACGGATGAGCTCTATTTCAAGATATCGCGCCATGCCATCGCTATGGCTACCCGCATCCGCAGCATCTTCGAAAAGCATGGTATCGCCATTGCCTACGATTCTCCAACCAATCAGCAGTTTGTAGTACTCTCACCTGCCCTCTACGAAGCCCTTTCCCAAAAGGTAGCATTCGAGATATGGGAAAGAAAGAGCGAACATGAAATCATCTGCCGATTCGTTACAAGCTGGGCAACAAAGGAGGAAGAACTCGACGAGCTAGACCATATTCTTCAAGCTTACGCTTAAGAAGGCTAAGGATGGTTCTCCTCCAGAATCATCCTTAGCAATTCTTCATTTGCCTCGTTGTTAATCTCTGCATCCTTCAACTCGGAGAAATAGTCAAGCGTAGCTGAACATTCGCCTGTAATATCTATCCCTATCACTTTCTCATGGGCATAGATGATGCGAAGCACGGCTTGGAGCTGCATAAGTGTCATATCTCCATTGCTCCAGTCGGTGATGGCATCCTGCTTTCTCAATACATCCTTGTCGATGGATATGTAAACCGGCTCATGTATAAGTTTACCAGCCTTCGACGGCCAAGCCTGGTGATGGTCTATCTCTGCCTGACTGTAGAACAACACCCTCTCTCTTAAGTGAACAGGCACCTGGGCTATCAACTCGTCCGATGCCCCCACTATGATAATGTGTTTGACAAACGGGTTCTTCTCCAAAACATCTCTCACCCAACCGCCACATGACACAACACCCTCCCATTCCGGTTGCTGCATATCCGGATGATGGTCGAAAACAATGAGCGAGAAAGGTTCATGAATTCTTGACACCCAATATTCCGTAAGATAATGGAAATCTCCGGAATCTATGAAATGAACGGCTTTGGCAGGAAAAGGAGCCAATCGGCGATGCAGTTCCTCTCTACCCTCTTCGTCACAATAGCAGTCTACCCCTTTCATGTCCCGGCAATCTACATGGATAATATTCTTATTTGAGGCAAATGCCTCCAATTCGTATACGCCGGTAAAGTTAAGGAGAATGATAGGTATTTTCTTTTTCATATTGAATCAATTTTCTAAATGCTGGTTGCAAAAATACCTAATATTCATAAATACTTGATGAATTATACATTATATTATTGTTAAAATTAGTTTTTTTTATACTTCTACACAAATTTACCAAAATCATATTAAAACAATTTAATTTTCAACAAAAACATAGTAAATTCGTATTTTTATCTATATCTTTGCAGAAAATTGAAACATATAGTAATGGTATTAAAAAATGCACTTATATTGGATAAACATAGATGTAATGTTCCCCATTACATCCTCAACTGTAGTCTTCGGAAATAATATCTATCTTGCTTGAGATAACATATTATTAACGAATTTAAAATTACATGGGTTTAATCATTTTATATTTTTTAGGTGCTCTGTCACTATCCTTTTTATGCTCCGTCCTGGAGGCGGTATTACTTTCTACTCCGATGTCGTTTATCTCGATGAAGGAGAATCAAGGCAACAAGACTGCCTCACTGATGAAACAGTATAAGAACAACGTAGACCGTCCGGTGGGTGCCATTCTTTCACTCAACACCATCGCCCACACCATCGGTTCTGCCGGTGTAGGAGCCGAGTCTATGAAACTCTTTGGCGAAGAATACTTCGGTATCATTTCCGCCATTCTCACTCTGTTGATTCTGGTACTTTCAGAAATCATCCCGAAAACCATCGGAGCTTCATATTGGCGCTCTCTTGCCATGACATCTACCAAGATCATCCGTGTGCTCATCTTCATCACCTATCCTTTGGTACTGCTTTCGGAACTTATCACTAAGGTATTTACTCCGAAGAACCACCAGGCTTCCGTGAGTCGCGAAGAGGTATCGGCCATGGTAGACGTAGGTACTACAGAAGGCATCTTCCGCGAATCGGAAAGCAAGATCATCAAAAGCTGCATTCGCCTGGCAGGAGTAAAGGCCAAGGAGGTGATGACTCCATCCATCGTAGTAGAATCAGCCAACATGAATCTGACTACCAAGGAGTTTTACGAACAGAAAGAATGGAATTTCTCACGTATTCCCGTTTATGACAACAACAAAGATATCATTGTGGGATACGTATTGAAAGATATGGTTCTCAAATTGGTTTCAGACGATGAGTTCCAAACCAGATTATCCGAACTGATGCGTCCGATTCTTTCCTTCAACGAGGATGAATCTCTATACCAGATATGGGAAAAGATGTTGGAAAAACGAGAACACATCTCTATCATCGTGGATGAATACGGATGTCTGAGAGGAGTGGTTTCCATGGAAGACGTAATCGAAACGATGACTGGCGTAGAAATCGTAGATGAAGACGATGTGGCTGTAGACATGCAAGCCTTGGCTAAGGAAAAATCGCGTATGATGCACCAAGGTGTTGCTTCTGCCATTCCTGGCAGTAATGCTTAATATTTATTTTAACAAGAGAGGGTGGGTCATGGAGTTATGACCCACCCTCTCTTGTTTATCCCGGAAATATCGCCACCTTGATGACTCCATCCTTGCGGTTCTCGAAAACATCGTATGCCTCTTCTATTCTTGAAAGCGGGAAACGATGGGTAATCAGAGGAGTGGTATCTATCTTTCCCTGGGCTATCAAATCAAGGATTTCCTCACAGTCACATCCATCCACACCTCCCGTCTTGAAGATGAGGTTCTTGCCATACATATCAGGAAGCGGAAGCATCTGCGGCTTGTCATACATCGCAACGATGGTGACGATGGCATTAGGACGGGCACACTTCCAGGCAAGCTGGAAGGTATCAGGTCCACCTGCAACCTCCATCACCACATCAGCTCCCCCATGCAGACTATGTTGTTTGACAAATGCCTCACAATCCTCCGGTTCAACAACCATCACCTGCGGATAATGCTTCTGGATGAACTCTCGCCTATCCTTTGATTTCTCACAGACGATGATGTTTCTCGGATTCTTGAGCAGGGTGCAAAGCAAACAGCAGACACCCGTAGGGCCAGCACCGATAATCAAGACAGTATCCTCTTCCGTAATTTCAGATATTCTCGTAGCCCAGAATCCAGTAGCAAGGATGTCGCCAACGAAGAGCGCCTGCTCATCGCTTACCGAATCAGGAATCTTGTTCAAGCCGGTTGTAGCATAAGGAACCCTCACATATTCCGTCTGCCCGCCATCGATTCTGCATCCCAGTGCCCATCCGCCATGTGGAGAAGTACAATTGTTCACGTATCCATGCTTGCAATAGAAGCATTCTCCACAGAAGGTCTCTACATTCACGGTTACTCTGTCTCCCGGCTTCACATGGGAAACCCTCTCCCCTACTTCCTCTACAATGCCTACCATTTCGTGGCCAACAGTAATCCCCGGTACTGCGCGAGGCACAGAACCATGCTTGATATGAAGATCACTGGTGCAGATACTGCTCAGCGTTACTCTTACGATGGCATCATGCTCATCTATTATCGTAGGCTTCCCTTTTTCTGTGAAGCCAAACTTTCCTTGCTGGATATATGTAAATGCTTTCACCTTATTTATATATATAAGTATTATTATTCACGTTAAATCATGCTGCGAAGTTACAAAAAACATTTTAATCATACAAGAAAAAATACAGATTCTTTCTCACCTTTTGACCTGTAAACTATTAAAAAGTCTGTCTTTTTTTACAAGTAAGACCATTTTTTGTGATTTTTCAGCAAACAAAACCATAAAATATACTCTGATGTTCAAATAGTTAGCCAAAAATTTGGAGAATAGAATATTTTTTCTTACCTTTGCAAATGAAAGATTTGAATTCAATTTTTTACAAAATATAGCATGTATCAAGATTTAGATTTTACTGATAACAATTACTATCAGGAAGATTATATAGATTCGCCGGTTGATGATTTCGACTGGATGCCTAATTTATTTGCCAAGCTCGCAAATCACCTGCGAACTTCAACTTCTGCTGATGTTATCAGACTGGGAACCATCGGCTGCATCAGAAACAATGAGCCGGGAGATGATTCACTTCTCCAATGGGAAGAAGTAGAAACAATGCGTCGCTATATAGATAGCGTTAACAGAGGCTTGGGTGCACCAGAAGATCCCACACTCCAGCAGTTGCTCCATTCTACAGAATGGACTAACTATGGTATTTTTACCATGAACTTTATCTCGGATAAGAACCTCGACTATAAAGGAATCTGTGAGGTTGAAAATACAAATCTCTCATACGCCAGCATGGCTTTTTTAATTGCTCTGGTAAAAGGGATGAGTATGATTAATCTCAAACATCCTTCAGCAAAGGGAGAAAACAATCATATTTTCACATACGTAATTCCAAGTCAATTCTCCACCTTCTCCTTTGCTTCATTCCTCAATGTGGCCAATGCACGTCTCGCTAACAAAGAAGATATTTCTGAACAGGAGATTGAAGAGTTGACCCAACTTGCTTTCAAGAGTCGCTACTGGAAACAAGAGACCTCACTCAAGAGTGAAGACAGCGAGTTGTTCATCTATGTCCTCAAGAACATCATTTCGGAAATTCTGGGACTGAAGCTTGACATCAATGCGGAATCCTTTGCCAAACAGGCAAAGAAGGAAGAGAAAAAGACTGCCACTCCAACTGTAGATAACCATAAGAAGGAGAAGAAGGAAAAGAAAAAAGAAAAGACTATCCTGAAAGATAATTCCAAACCTTCTTTGGCATCTACGATGGTAAAAGTCTTAACAGAGGAGTCCCTCCCGCAAACCAAAGAGAGTCTTATTGATAAGACTATGCAACTCTATCCTACTCTCAAGATAAACTGTTTCAACACCACCCTATCAAGACTCCATAAAAATGAAGTTCTGAATTATTATAATGGTGGACTGATTGGAATAAAAGGCAAAAGATACGGAAGAGGCTACAAGATAATTAGCCGTTTACATAAACATAAGGAAACAGATTAAGGCTAAATTTTGTGCCAAGAAAATCCAAAGGCTAAAAGACCTTTGGGTTTTCTTGGCACTATTTTTTCTTGAAAGTTTGCAAGAGTTTTCCATCAGGCGCAAACAGTTCATTCCTGACCTCAAAAGTTGATGGCTCTGGTTTCACGTTGGGGCATGACAGGTATAACCATCATAGAACTTGTGAATGCGGTGAGAACTTACTTGAAAGCTGTTCAATGACAAATTAATAACCTAAAAAAGAAACATACTTGTCGTTTTTCCGGCAATTAGTCAATTCTACAATTAGACAATTAAGAATTTGATTCTCGAAAAGGAGAAAACCACAAAACTGTTTACCTAAAACCAAAAAACTACACATAAACCACAAAGTTGTTTACCAAAAATCACTGCATTTTGTAGCACAAACCACATTTTTGTTTACCTAAACCACTATTCTATTTACCTAAACCACTAAACTGTTTACCTGAAACCACTATTCTGTTTACCAGAAACCACAAAACTGTTTACCTATCCTAGTAAAAAGCAGTTGCTCCTTTTTAGGTAAATAGAAATGTGGTTTTTACCTAGTTAAATTCATGAGAAAAACAGGTAAACAGAAATGTGGTTTATGATAAAAATCGATGAACGTTCTGCCAGGTAAACAGTTTTGTGGTTTTTAAATTCTTATTCAGTTGCTACTAAAGAAAAAATCAAAATGTCTAGACAACTCCTTTAGGCGTTTCATATAACATACTAATATACTGATAGTTATACATATACTCAAATTGTGTTCAGGTGCCTGATTTCAAATAGAATAAGATAAAAAATAGTATCTTATCAAGATAAAAACCACAAAACTGTTTACCTGAAACCACTATTTTGTTTACCAGAAACCACAAAACTGTTTACCTAAGAACAAAAGACTGATATAAAAATGATATAACTTATTACATATCAAATTATAACACGGGATTTGGTAAATAATTAATATAACGTCAAAATGGAATGAATTATATACATGGCATTTCAGGTAAACAGTTTTGTGGTTATGATGATAAGCCATTCTTAAAAGTAGGTAAACAGAAATGTGGTTTTACATATCAAAAAGAGGAAGTACGGTACTCCCCTACTTCCTCTTCTGCTTTCTTGTTCTGCTTAGCCTCTATAGAATACAGGCATGAATGAACCGACACAGTCAAAAAATTCTTGTGCCAGCCTTTCAAGACCCGATGTTTTCAAAGCAGCAAAATCATCATCACTAGCAGCAATACAGAATCTGTCATTTTTGATTCCTATGAATTTGCATCTGCCCAACAGGGCTTGCTGACTGGTATCCTGTACCATCGAAATAAACTGATTCCATTGCTCAAAACCTTGAGTCGTGTCTACTTCTATCTTCTTGTCAGGATTCTGATATACATGCGCAAAAAGATCTCCCTGCTGCGTGGCATCATCAGATGTTTTCTTTCCTCTATTACGGTTTATTTTTTCATTCAGACGACGAGCAATATCTGCATCTTTATCTCCGATATGATTGATACCTACATCCGTCCGCTTGATATGGAAGATAACATATTCAGGATCTCCCTTATGCTTTCCGTTCCGATAAATAAAGTCTTCTTCAGAAAATTCATCAAATACGATATCTGTCTCACTGCGACTAGCCATTCTGTTGAGATCTTCCCTTACCACATCGAGTACCTGTTTTCTGAATTGTGAGAATTTAGGATATTTATTCATCACAGGCTCCCCCTTGTCGTCAAGCAGAATATTGCCATGTTCATCAAGTTCTACCAGACCCAAATACTGTTTCATCGGCAAAAACTCAACCTTAACATCCAAGCTCTTGTCTAGTCCCATCTGACGAAGCAGATATATATAGAGTCGAGGTGTATTCACCTTCTTGGAATATTTAGCAATCATGGAGATATGGTGAATATATCCCTGACGCATGTCAAAAAGGCTCATAGTGAGTTTTGGATCTATCTCAAGTATTACTTCACCCTTGATGCGTTCTACTTTCTCACCATCGCTCTTTGTATAGCCTTTCTGCGTTGTCGGAATCTCGATGTTTGAAAATACGTGCTGTATCTTCTCTGTCTTGCTATCCGTCTTTACACGCACCGACAGGTTGAGGATATCGTTCTTCAGCGTATCACGCAGATTCTTATAATTATGAAACTCCGTTGATACCTGAAAATCCTTGATGTCTATTTTGATGGGCGGAATCTCCATAACAGCATGCTCTATTCCTTTCTCGAAAAGATAGTCGGAGCGTGCATCTCCAAGCACTCTCTTCTCGGTAAAATACTCTTCAACATACTTCTGCAGATGGGTACTTGCAACCATCAATATGTTTTGTTGCAATAATGTATATTGCTTATCCAATTTTGTCAGCGAAAAAGGTGTGTTAATCCACACCAGATTCTTGTTTCCTTTTGGTTCACTCATATAAAAACCACATTTCTGTTTACCATAAACCACAAAGTTGTTTACCTAAAACCACTTTTTTATTTACTTAAAACCACATAAATATTTACCCGAAACCACCAAGCTATTTACCATAAACCATATTCCTATTTACCTAAAACCACTTTTCTATTTACCATTTCAAACATAACTTATTATTAATCAAGCTATTATGCTTTCTGTAATAAATAAGAGATATATAATTTATTATAAAGAATAATCTATAATTATCATTCTTTTGGTAAACAAAAATGTGGTTTTTGTAGGAACTTATACCTTATTTTTAAGCTTAGCGCTTTTTTAGGTAAACAGTTTTGTGGTTTTCACCCTTTTAATAACTACTTTTTGTTTGCTTACTTTTTCAAGTAATCCATCAGGATATTGTAGAGCAGATTTTCCTGTGGGATATCATCTGAGAGGCATTTCATCTTCAGGAGAAGGAGTTCTTCCTTGTTAAGATATGTAGCCACACTCGTTCTAGTGCGTCTTTCCTCTGCAGTCCAGTAACTTTTTCTCTTGCGACCACCTTTAGATATATTTTTATCCTCTTCGCTTTTTGCCATTTCTGTGTTTAATAAACTTGGTCGGTCGTTCATACCCATATTTTCAAGAGACTCACCAATTTCTTCTAAATTTCTTTTTGCTACAGCCATAATTCTTATATTTTATAAGTTTATCTTCTTTTGTTTTATTATTACATGTTTCAACCTACCCTACCAAGATTAGATTTTGATGTTGAACATGCGCTTGATAGCAATTTCGTAATCGATACCTGTACTTGAGTAAGGTGCATATTCGAATATGCTTTGTCCGTGTGCCTGAGCTTCCAGGAACTTTACAGAGCGTCGGATACGGCAAGGCAGAATTAAGTCGCCATGTTTTTCGCCTAAAAGTTTGCTCAACTGCTTGGTAATCTTGGTTCGTTCATCTACCATAACTGGCAGGAGTCCAAGTAATTCCAAATTATCGTTCATGTGGAACTCTTTCACTTCATCCATTACGCTGAGTACTTCACTTACTCCCTTGACAGATAATGCTTCCATCTGTACTGGAATCAAAATCTTGCTCGCAGCAACCAAAGCATTATAAGTGTTCTTGGAAAGTGCTGGAGGACAGTCTATGAAAATGTAGTCGAAATCATCAAATACGTTTTTCAGTCCTTCTCCTGTCATGTCATGGCAATCGTTGTCCTGCAAGCATCCCAGTAATACCGTGTAGCTCTTCATCTGTTCTCTCAGTGAAGGGCCTCCTGGAAGGTGTTGTTCTATATTTTCCATCTGAGCAGATCCTGGAACTGCATATACCCCATTTTTACATTTGTAGACTGGCACACCGCTCTGTTTGCACATGGCGTTGTATATGTTATCATTTTCGTTATCTCTCACTCCGAAAAGCGAAGAGAGGTTGCATTGTGGGTCTAAGTCTATTACCAGAACCCTGAGATTGTGATTCAACCGGACTATGCCAGAAGCCAGAGACTGCACAGTAGCCGTCTTGCCTACTCCACCCTTGTTGTTCACTACTGCAACAATTTCCTGTAGTTCATGTTTCATATTTCTTTTTTCCTTATTTCACGTTATTGTTTAATACAATTTACATATATTAGAATTGATGGCAATTAGAATAAACGGATTGACCTATATTCTTTCGTTCTGAAAGACTAAAAGTCTTATTTCTGGATTATCTAATGTTCTTTTGTTCTAATATTGGTTGCAAAAATAGCCAAAATAGTTGATATAAAAGAATTTATCTTCCTATTTCTTTGTAAATATCCTTTTTTTTATACTTTTCTAACAATCTTCATGAAGAATAAGCATCACTTCGAATATGCTACTAAACGAAAATATGAATATCCTAATAGTCGGACAAATTAATTAAACTTATATATGAATGTTCTATTAAACATATATTTATATAGACTTTTATACTAATAAATGAATATGCTAATAAATGAATATGCTAATAAATGACCATACTAACATATGAATAAACATATCTATGTATAGTCATATAAACATAAGAACCGATAAACTAATAGCCGTAAAAACGTATGTTAGAATAGATGAAAATATAAAAATACGTATAAACAAATATACTAACTGCCAGCAATTATAATAATCTAATGATTGGCGAGATAAAGATAAGCATGTATATTACAAACCTAACATGTTAACACTTTATAATTCAGCATTTTAATTATCCTTTTTTGTAGAATATCTATCATATATAAAGTTAGAATGTTCGTTTAGTCTAATTGCCTAATAAACTAAAATACGTATATTCAACAGGAATAGTTTATATAAGATATGTTAATTTTTCCTCTAAGTGCATACAACCTATTGAAATTTTCAGTATCTTTACAGAGTTAAACTGATGTCGAACCTTTAAAACTATAACATCATGAAAATTGGTATTCCAAAAGAGATTAAGAATAATGAGAACCGTGTTGGAATGACACCAGCAGGAGTTGCTGAATTCATTCGACATGGTCACGAAGTGATGGTTCAGCATACGGCTGGAGAGAACAGCGGATTTGCTGATGAAGCGTATGAAAAGGTAGGAGCCATAATCTTACCCGACATTCAGAGTGTATATCGTGAGGCGGAAATGATAGTAAAGGTGAAAGAGCCTATCGCTGAGGAATATCCACTTATCCATCAAGACCAGCTTGTATTCACTTATTTCCATTTTGCCTGTGACAAGGAACTTACCGATGCCATGCTCAAGAGTGGTGCTGTCTGTCTGGCTTATGAGACTGTGGAGACAGATAACCACCATTTGCCTTTACTCATTCCGATGAGTGAAGTAGCTGGAAGAATGGCCATTATTAATGGTGCTTTTTATCTGCAGAAGACAAAGGGAGGAAAAGGGAAACTGATGAGTGGTGTACCTGGTGTGAACCGCGTCAAGGTTTTGGTATTGGGCGGCGGAACCGTAGGAGAAGCTGCTGCAAGAATGGCTGCAGGAATGGGAGCTGATGTATGGATTACAGATATCAGTTTGCCTCGTCTTCGTCAGTTAGAGATGGAGCTGCCTATCAATGTGCACACGCTCTATTCCAACGAGCATAATATTCGTAGAGAATTGACAGATGTGGATATCGTTGTGGGTAGTGTGCTCGTACCAGGTGATAAGGCGCCGCATCTTATCACGAAAGATATGTTGAAATTGATGGAGCCAGGAACTGTACTTGTTGATGTAGCAATCGATCAGGGTGGCTGTTTCGAGACATCGCATCCAACCACACATTCTGATCCGACATATATGGTCGATGGAATCGTTCATTATGCAGTTGCTAATATTCCTGGTGCTGTGCCGAATACCTCTACTACAGCCTTGACCAATGCTACGCTGAAATATGCATTGGCGCTTGCTGATAAGGGTTGGCGAAAGGCCTGCAAGGAGGATAGAGCCCTGTATAGGGGCTTGAATATCGTAAATGGAAAGGTGGTATTCAAGGCCGTAGCGGATGTCTTCGGACTGGAATATGAAGAAATGATACTCTAAGTAGAGTAGGGGAGGGTTCCATAACACAAAAGCTATGGAATCCTCTTTAAATAATGTATTACGGAGAACAGAATACACTTTGTTTGATTTGAACGCTTACTGATAGCATTTTTTTAGAGAAAAAGACTTAAAAACGGGGAAAATGTAAGGAAAATTGGAGAAAGTACAGGAATATGTGTAAAAAATAAGTTAATTGTATAACATTATGCTATAGTTTTAGATATTTTTTATACTTTTGTGCCATGAACATGAAGTTTAACTAACATTCAGTTATTATGAAGAAGAAAAAAAGCTTGTTGCTTTTCTTGGCAGCAACTTCAGCCAGCTTTGTGCAGGCTGCCCCCCCCATTTCAAACTAGTTTTGCGGCTGGTATTGAAAATGTGCAAGAAAAAGGTCATACCTTTGTAAAAGGAAGAGTGATTGATTCAGAGGGAAATCCTCTGGTAGGTGTCACGGTGCAGATCGAAGGCACAAGCTATGGTGTTATCACTGATGCTGATGGTAACTACATACTGGAATTTCCATCTATGGCGCATCCTAAAATTGTATTTTCCAGCATTGGTTACAAATCGAAGAGTATTGAATTTCGTGGCGTAAAAGAGCAAAACATGATGCTGGAGTTGGATCATGTTGCGCTAGATGATCTCGTTGTCATCGGTTACGGCAGCAAGAGCCGTAGGAATGTAACTACCGCTATCTCTACCGTGAGTCAGGAACAGATAAGCAAGTTGGCTGCTACCACACCAACCCTCGATGGTCTTCTTCAGGGTACTGTAAAGGGCGTATTGGCTACTACCGCAAATGGTGAGCCTGGTTCATCTCTCAAGTTAAACATCCGCGGTATTACATCTCCTTATCCTAAATCGGGTAAAGGTAACAACAATCAGCCTCTTTATGTCATTGATGGCGTTCCTACCTTTATGGAGGATACCGGCATCAACCCGCTCATCAATATCTCACCAAACGATATTGAGAGTATCGATGTGCTGAAAGATGCCGCAGCTACTGCGATCTATGGATCTCGTGGAGCCAATGGTGTCGTTATTGTCAAGACCAAGAACGGAAAGCGCAATGAGAAGACCAAGGTAGATTTCGGCTACACATTCTCGTTCAGTAATCCTATCAAAAACTATAAGCCATTGAACATTTCTGAATACAAGAATGTGCAGGACGAGATTCTGCGTAATACTGTAAATAGCATGAACGACGGCAGTTCGATGGTGAATATGTATGGCGTAGCCGACTATCTGAGCCAATTTGGTAACATCGGATATAATGCCGAGACGGGTGCCTATACATATAATGGACTCAATGAGAGTCTCTTTGGTACGACGAATACCAACTGGGCTAAGGAGGTGATCAACAAGAATGCGCCTACTCACCAGTATAATGTAGCCATCAGAGGTGGCAGCAACAGGACCAACTATTCATTCTCCTTCAACGGTATGAACCAGGAAGGTCTGCTCATCAACGACCGTATGGAGAGATATGGTGCCAGACTCTCTTTGGATTCTGAAATCAATAAGTATATCACCGTGGGTGGTGTGCTCGACTATACCTACTCTTCTCGCAAGAGCGGAAGCAACGATCCTGCATTGGGTTATGACAACGACTCATGGAAGACTCGCCCAGACCTGACCGTACGCGATGCAGACGGTAACCTGAATCGAGTAGATAAGTATGGCGAATATACAAATAGCTATATGGATGCAAGTCCGGTGGGAAAACTCCAGAGAAAGACCCAGTATGAGAACGACCAGTTCTCCGGAAATGCCTATATTGACATCAAGCCTATTGAAGGTCTTACCCTCCATGCTGATGCCAACATTTCCCGTTTCATCTTCAGCAATAGCTATTTCTCTCCGAAGGTTTCCTTGCCGGAACAGTATGAGACAGAACCAACTTCTACGCTCGCAGAGGCTAACTATCGCAACACGAATACGTCTATCAACTTCCGTGCTGACTATAAATTCAAGATTACTGACGACCATCGCTTCGACGTGATGGCTGGTTATAGTGCTGACAGATACTGGAGCAAGGAACACGACCAGGCTTACAGCGGATTCCCTAATGACGATGTGCTCAACAATGCCAGTTCTGCAACTACCGTCAACAAGCCTATGGAGACTTATTCCAAGAGTGGACTCAATTCCCTCTATGGCCGTTTGAGCTATGATTTCCTCTCGCGTTATCTGCTCGATTTCAGTCTCCGTTCCGATGAGTCATCCAAGTTTGGTCCTGGCAACAAGCGTGGTACTTTCCCTGCACTTTCTTTGGCTTGGCGCGTAAATCAGGAGCCTTTCATGGCATCCGTACAGGATGTGGATGATCTGAAACTTCGTCTGAGCTGGGGTAAGACAGGTTCTACCAATGTATCCGATTTCTCTTACATCCAGTATTTCAACTCCAATATCTATGGTGGACAGAGTGCCATTACCTTAGCCACTACTTATCCTAACAAGGATATCAAGTGGGAGATGACTACAGAGTACAATGCCGGTGTTGACTTCTCGTTCTTCAATGGCAGACTGAACGGTAGCTTTGATATCTATCACCGTAAGACAGATGGCGCCTTGGCTCCAGCTCCTATCGCCTTGGAGTTTGGTATCGGTACATTCTACAGCAATATTCTCGACCTGACCAATAATGGTTTCGAGTTCTCTATCGGAGGAGATGTGGTTCGCACCAAGGATTTCACCTACAATACGATGCTCAGTATCTCATCCAACAAGAATAAGATAACCAAGCTCAATGGTTCTACACTCGACATGATGCACCAGGATCTCTACATGGAAGGTCATGCGATGGGAACCGTGAAGGGTTACAAGGTTGCTGGTATTTTCCAGAGTCAGAAACAGATTGATGAACTGAATTCTCAGGCACAGGCAAACGGATATGATTTCTATCAGGATGGTGCTCACGTAGGCGACTATATGTTTGTGGATACAGATGGCAACGGGTATATTACCGAGGCAGACCGTACGGCTATCGCCAATCCGGAGCCAAAGGTGTTCGGAGGTTGGTCACATACCTTATCTTATAAGAACCTCACCCTGTCAATGCTCTTCCAGTATCAGTTTGGAGGTCATGCATACTACAGTACTATGCAGGAATCTGCAGCCGGTAGTCTGGGTCAGAGTATTCTGAGAGAAATGTACGGCAATACCTGGACACCGGATCGCACGGATGCCAAGTATGCTCAGCTGGTATGGTTGCCTGCAAGCATGGACAATACAAATACCAACGACCGCTATGTATATTCCAACTCATACTTCCGTTTGAGAAATATCACGCTCTCCTATAATTTCGAGCCATCTCTTCTGGAGCGCCTGCACATCAGCGGAGCATCTGTGTTCTTCACAGCCACCAACCTGTTTACCATTACCAACTGGCCAGGTTTGGATCCAGACATGTCGGCAACAAATGCCTTCTTAAAGACTACAGAGAATAAGGACGTTTATCCAATGAGCCGTTCTTTCTCTATCGGTCTGAAATTACAATTCTAACTCATACAAAGACTGTAGATTATGAAACATATAAGATTTCAATTTCTTACGCTCCTTTCAGCCACAGCACTGACTCTTACATCGTGTGACCTGATAGGTAGCCTCGATGGCATCGAACCAGAACATGTGGTTACTGATGACAATTATATCACAGATGTCTCAACTGCACAGACAGCGCTCAATGGTGTCTATGCCTCATGGCGCAGCACGGGTGTATCTTACCTGCGCTATGGAATGTCGTCTATGGCTCATACCCAGACTCAGGCGATGGTAATGGGGGCGGAAGAGTTTGCTGCCGAGAATATCGAGACCAATAACAGTAATGTGGAGACGGCTTATACCGCCTATTACAATGTAATCAATGCGGCCAATACCTTCCTGGTACATATCAACAAGAATATACCAGGACAGAGCGAGGAGAAACGTACAGAGATGATTGCAGAGGCTCGTTGCCAGCGTGCCTTGGCTTACCTTACTCTCCTGAAGTGCTTCGGAGAATACTGGAAGCAGGATTCCCAATACGGAGTCTGTCTTTTCAAGGATGAGTTGGTAAGAGATAACCAGGTTCGTCAGCGTTCATCTGTAGCGGATACTTATAAGCTGATTTCTGAAGATCTCGATTATGCCATCGCCCATTGTGAACAGCATCCGGCAGATCATTATCACATGAGTTCTGTTTTCGCCAAGGCTTTGAAAGCCAAAATGTATATGGCTCAGGATAATTATGCTGAAGCTGCAAGACTGGCAGAGGAAGTGATCAGTGAGGCTGAAGCAGCTGGTTATGCTTTGGAAAGCGATTATGCCAAGATTTTCGACGAACAGTTTAATTCTCAGGAGATGCTCTTTGCTCCTTATACAGCCAATCCAAGTGAGTTGATGGATTCAAACTGGTATATGTTTTCTCCAGGTTCACTCCTCAAGAAGGTGGCAGATGATTTAGTTCCAGATGATGAAACAGGTGGAGATATTGTTATTCCAAACCCAGGAGATGGTGGGGATGTTGTTGTTCCTGATCCTGATGGTTCTTCAGATGGAGGTGCTTCTGGCGATGGTGGTGTTGTTATTCCAGGCGGCGATGGTGGAGTAGTCATCCCAGGCGGCGATGGAGGCGTAGTTATTCCTGGTGGTGATGGTGGCGATTTCCCATTCCCTCCAGGTGATGAAGATGTAGCTTCATACGATAAGCTATATACATGGGCCTATAAGGGAGATGCCATGAACGGTATTGGAAAATATAACAAGTTGACTCCTGAAATGTTCTATGCTGACTCTTATTACTTCATGCGCCTTGCCGAAGTTTATTATATCGCTGCCGAAGCAGAGGCTCGTCTGGGTCAGTATGCTAAGGCTCGTACGTTCTTGGCTACAGTCATCGAACGTGCTGGATATACTGAGGACGATGTGAACGCTATTGCCGACAGTGATCTTCTGGGTGAAATCCTCAAGCATAAGTTGTGTGATATGAGTAACGAAAATCTGGAAGAATGGTTCGATCTTTGCCGTTATAACCGTCAGGGTGGTTTCGAGAGTTGGACAGAAGATGAGAAAGCTGAACTTCCTAGCTTCCGCCGATATCTTCTTCCTATACCAAAGGCATCTATGGGAGCCAATAATCTTCTGGTTCAGAATCCGGAATATGTGAATCAATAAACATTATATAATAAATAATATCGAGAAAAAATGAATAAGATGAAAATGAAAACTTGCATGATGACACTTGCCGGTCTTGTACTTGCAATGGCTGCCAGTGCGCAGAATTTTGTGATGAAAGGTAAGGTTAAAGGTAACGTGGATGGCTGTTCTGTCATGTTGCAGAAGTATGGATTGGAAGGTGTTACCAATCTGGATAGTGTTACAATCAAGAATGGTGAGTTCACCCTCAAGGGGGTAGTTAACCAGCCTGAGCAGTATCAGATGGTTATTGATATGAATAAGCCTGGTACAGCTGAGCCTGACTATCAGAAAATATTCTCAACAAGAGTCTATGTAGAGAATAAGCCGATGACCTACGATGTAGATCTTACCGGTTTTCCTGCAGAGCGTGATATGAGTATGATAGAGCCTGTTGTAAAGGGTTCTACCACTCAGGATATTTATCAGGCTTATCTTGAACTGATGTCACCTATTCAGGACAAGATGCACAAGATGGATGATAGTATCAACCAGACTACCGATTTGGCACAGCGTGTATCCCTTGCCAAGGAAGCCATCAAGTTGCAGGAGGAAATGCGCCATCAGACCAGTCTGTTTATTCAGCAGCATACCACTTCTCTGGTAGCCTTCGACTTGCTTCTCGAGAGTTTCTCTTCTTTACCAACCCCATATACCTCTCAGCAGATTGACGAGATGATGGGCTGGTTGAAGAACGACTGGAGTTCTTCTGCACAATATCCGATGCTGCAGATGCAGGCAGAGATGGCAAAGCATACAGCTATCGGCAACCATTATATCGATGGTACCGTTGTCACTCCTGAAGGCAAGCAGGTGAAGCTTTCTTCACTTATCAAGAAGGGTGAATACACCATGTTGGAGTTCTGGGCTTCCTGGTGTCGTCCATGCCGTCAGGAGATTCCACATCTCAAGAAGGTACACGAGAAATACAAGGATTTCAACATCATCAGTATTTCCGTTGATGAGAGAGATGCCGACTGGAAAAAGGCAATGGCCAAGGAAGGAATGACCTGGACACAGGTTCGCAATCCTGAAGGTTTTGGCGGTATGGTGATGGGCGAGTATGGCATCAATGGTATTCCAGCCTGTCTCATCTTAGATAAGGATGGCAATTTCTATAAGACCAACATGCGTGGTGCTTATCTTGATGCTTTCTTATACGATTACTATAAGAAATAAAATAGTTTAGCGCATAAAAAAATCCCCGATATGAATCCTCAGTATTCCTGCAGGATTCGTATCGGGGAATTTTGTTGATGAATTGTATGAAGGATAGATTTTCGCGAAATGAAAATCCATCATTGTAATTTACCATGCCTCCAGTTTATCAGCAATCTCTGGCATCTTATCCTTGGTGAATACAGGATTCTTACCTTCCTTCTTCTGTTGGCGATAGTCTTTCAACAGGAAGACGGCCTGACGGGAAAGCAGGACGATGGCTGCGAGATTGCAGAGGGTGAGAAGAGCCATCGTGATATCTGCAAAACTCCATGCAAAATCCAGAGATACTACTGCTCCGACCATCACCATTGCTGCTACAGCAAGACGATAGACAAATACACCCAGCTTGGAGTCCCTGATATATCTCACGTTGGTTTCTCCATAATAATAATTGCCGATGATGCTGCTAAAGGCAAACAGCCATATCATTACCGCAACAAACGGATTGCCGATGTTTCCGATTTCGTGGGTCAGGGCATCCTGGGTGAGTTGAATACCATTTGAAGCCGTAAGATCCACACCGCTCACCAGGATGATGAAAGCGGTACAGGAACATACTACCAGCGTATCTGTAAAAACGCCCAAAGCCTGTATCAATCCCTGTTTTACAGGATGACTGACTGTAGCTACCGCAGCTGCATTCGGTGCACTACCTTCACCTGCCTCATTACTGAACAGACCTCGCTTGATACCCTGTATCACAGTAACGCCAAGAACTCCGCCAGCTGCCTGATTGAATCCGAAAGCATTCTCAACAATGGTAAGCAGAACCTTTGGCAGACTGGTGATATTCCAAACAACAACACCTACAGCTATCAGAAGATAAATGACAGCCATCACTGGAACCACGGTAGAAGAGAACTTAGCCACTCTATGGATGCCACCGAAGATGATGAGCAGGGTGAGCACAGTGAGGGCAATTCCCATGGTGGCAGGTTCTATGCCAAAAGCCTTCTGCCATGCCAGGCAGATAGTATTGCTCTGCACAGAATTATAGGCAAAGCCGAAGGTAATGATCATCAGCACGGCAAAAAGAATACCCATCCATCCTTTTCCCAAACCATACTTCATATAATAGGCCGGTCCGCCATAGAAAGATGTTTTGCCTTTCCGCTTGTAAAGTTGGGCGAGAGTTGATTCAATGAAAGCGGATGCAGAGCCCAGTAAAGCCAGCATCCACATCCAGAATACGGCTCCCGGTCCACCGATGCTGACAGCAGTAGCCACACCAGCAAGATTACCGGTTCCAATACGGCTAGCCAATGCTACCACAAATGCCTGGAAGGAAGAGATGTGTTTCCTTTCTCCATCCACTTTCATCTCCATCGACAGTTCTTCGTGTCCTATCTCTTCCGGTTGTACCTTGTCGGGATGAATCAGCAGCCTGATCATCTCTCTGATAAGGCGGAACTGGACGAAACGAGTACGCCAAGTGAAAAACAGGGCACAGCATATCAAGACGGTGATGATGATATACGACCAAAGGAAATCGCTAACCTGAACTAAAATGTTTTGTATTGAATCTATCATTTATCTATTTAAACCTTATTATTTCTTTACTTTTTTATAACCTTCAGAACCTGGTCAGCAATACTTTTCATTCCCTTGATAGTAGGGTGACCGTTTTTCTTGTCAATATCATGAAGAGCAATGACAGGAACCTGATATTTGTTGCAGATCTTTTTTACCGACTCATTGATTACATCCTTGAGTTCAGAGTTTAAGATGAAATATACCTCTACATTAGGATAATGCTGTCGTATATCTGAAAGCAGCTTGGCCATGGCTGGGCGGAAACAGTACAAATCTGCGCGCTTCCAGTCGCTATACTGATAGTTGCCGAGCGGGGCATCAGCCCAGTTGTCATTCGTAGCACCGCAAATCAGGATGATATCCGGATTGCCAAGAAGAGAACTCCGGGTGATGAAAGAACGGTCTGTATAGTCAGCGTCATTGTATCCTGTGTTGCAGATGGTAGCACCAGAATAGGAATTGATATTTCCCATCTTATAGCCTCCTTCCTTGATTACTTGCCACCACCAGGTTTGCTCAACCTTGTTTACATCTGTAGTTTCTGGTGGAGTAGTAGGTGAGTACCAGGTGGCATAACCCTTAGGAATGAACCCCTCGAAAGTGGAATACGAGTCACCGAGAACGGCAACGGTCTGCTTCACCTGTGCCATGAGCGGCATGAAGGTGAGCATAATGAAAGAAATGATAATCGTAAATCTTTTCATGATGCTTGTTCTTGTTTTAATGCTTCTTATGTAATTCTGCTGCAAAAGTAATATAAATATGTGAATAGACAAAAAATATCGGAGGAAAATTCATCTTTCTGTTTCTATTTTTGCCTAAAACTAAGCATGATTTGAGTTATACCATTATTTAAACATGTGCGCGCGCTAGCGCATATGCACGCAAGCGTACGCATGCATATATATAATAATGTATACACAAAAAATCTATTGCGTAAAGTCTTTATAGATGTTAAAAACCGACTAAAAAAGCAACTTTTTTGCGAAAAGATTTGGTGGAATGAAAAATAGTTAGTACTTTTGCACTCGCTTTTGAGAAATACACTTTCTCTTAGCGATTAAAGAAAGAGTTCTTTGAAAGATTTTACATAAACAGACAAGTAGTACAAGAAGCGGTTAACTTCTTAGAAATAAGAAAGTTGACTGGGTAAAAGAAACGAACCGTCAAGCAATTGACAAGTCAGGTTTACTAAGCTTCAATAAACGAAAAGGATATTCGTCCTAAGTACAGACAACAAACACCGATTGCTTCAGCAATGAGGCAAGAAGTAAAAATGATATTTTACAATTTTTGGAGCAGCGAGAGAAATGAAAGCTTGCTTTTATTTCCGAGTCGTGACAAAAATGTAGAGGATACTTTACAATGGAGAGTTTGATCCTGGCTCAGGATGAACGCTAGCTACAGGCTTAACACATGCAAGT
>ENA-OPSA01000030-OPSA01000030.1-human-gut-metagenome-genome-assembly--contig:-NODE-30-length-41780-cov-13.529059_pt1 | contig 41780 bp, 40 predicted proteins | sample MGYA00241804_ERZ501899 | MGnify/ENA primary metagenome ERZ501899 (study PRJEB25962, sample SAMEA2042110) | human gut metagenome | biome: human gut; feature: human-associated habitat; material: faeces...
GCGGTTCTCGAACCCTGACCCAAGGCTCCGGTGCGGAAGTGGAGACAGCGGTATTCGCCTCCTACCCAGGCACCAACTACGAGCTTAGGGCTCACACACATGAACCAGGCATCGGAGTGGTTATTGGTGGTACCTGTCTTTCCACCGAACTCTGTATCACGGTAGTTGCCAACATAGCCCCAGAGACTCTGGGATGTACCTCCCGGCTCCTTCATACCGCCCTGTAAGAGCTGCTGCATGAGGAAGGCACTCTTGTAAGGTATTACCTGCTCTTCTGTAGAAGGACCCTCGTAAACCACCTTACCATCGTGGTCTACAATCTTGGTAACCAATACCGGGTCGTGGTGCTTGCCATTGTTGGCAATGGTGCTGTAGGCGCATGCCATCTCCAGGAGGTTGACATCGCTGGAACCGAGGGCGAGAGAAGGGGTGTCATCCAGCGGACTGTTGATACCCATCTTCTTGGCTGTCTCGATGATGCGCTTGATGCCCATCTCCTGTCCTAATCTTACAGCCACAGAGTTGATACTCTTGGCAAAGGCACTCTTCAATGGGATGCTGTCGCCCGAGAACGAACCATTGGCATTGGATGGACGCCAGATGGTCATTTCGTGCTTCTTCTTATCGTATACCTCCATAGAGATATATTCGTCGCGACGCTTGTCACAAGGGGTTAAACCCTGATTCATCGCCTCGGTATAAACAAAGAGCTTGAAGGTAGAACCAGGCTGGCGCTCGGCTGTTACCTTGTCATACTTCCAGTGGTCGAAGTCGATATCGCCCACCCATGCCTTTACTGCTCCGGTCTGTGGCTCCATGGCTACAAAGGCGCAGTGCATGAAGGTGGTCATATACTTGATGGAGTCTTCTGATGTCATGTTCATCGTGATGCTGCCCTTGTCATAATCGAATACCTTAACCGGGTGAACCCACTCCTTATAATAATAGTTTACTGAGTCGGGATTGTTAGGGAAGCGGGCTATCAATGCCTTGTAGAATGGCTGGCGCTCGGCGATGCCCTGGATGAAGTTTGGTATCACGTTGTGGTTCTCATCCTGCCAAGGATCCTGACCCATCCAGTTGCCTTTGCCTGCCTGGGTACGGCGGATGCTCCAGTGGTTGTTGAAGTTCTGCTGTACCTGTTTCATCTGCTTGCGGGCTGCATCTTCTGCATACTTCTGCATGCGGGTATCGATGGTGGTATAAATCTTCAACCCGCTGGTATAGAGGTCGTAACCTTCGTCTTTACACCAGTCTTTCAGGTAGTTGGCTACTGCCTCACGGAAGTATTTAGCCTGTCCGTCGTAGTTTTCTTCTACCTTGAAATCGAGCTTGATAGGCTCATCTTTCAGTTCATTGTATCTGTCTTTTGAGAGATCGCCATGTGTCACCATATTATATAATACGGTGTTGCGGCGTGCAAGACTGTTCTCCGGGTTGGTGCGTGGGTTGTAGTAGGTGGTAGCTTTGAGCATGCCCACGAGCACGGCAGCCTGACCGGTGGTCAACTCTTTAGGGGTGGTGTTGAAGTAGGTCTTCGCAGCGGTTTTGATACCATAGGAATTGCTACCGAAATCTACTGTATTGGCATACATGGTGATGATTTCCTTCTTGCTGAATACCGTTTCGAGTTTTACCGCGATGATCCACTCCTTGCTCTTGATGATGAGCAGGCGGAGTACAGGAATCTTGCCCAGCAAACCGGTAGAATATTGCGAACGTACACGGAACATGTTCTTCGCCAGCTGCTGTGTGATGGTAGAAGCACCGCGCCCGTTATGATGGAGGAGTGCATCCTTGGCAGCAGCAAACACACCGATAGGGTCGATACCGATATGCTTGTAGAATCGTTCATCCTCGGTATCTACCAGTGCCTTGAAGAAATCAGGTGTTACCTCATCATATTCTACCGGAGTACGATTTTCGTTGAAATACTTGCCGATGAGCTTTCCATCAGCCGAATAGATTTCAGAGGCCTCTGAGGTCTGTGGATCCAGGATGCCTGAGAAATAGCCAGGCGACTTGCCGAAGAGCCATAAGAAGTTGATATCTACTGCGCCCAGATACAAGATGAAGGCGACTATACAACTTGCCAAGCCAATGAGGGTCTTGGTATACCACGCTCTGCCCTGATACAATCCCTTGTACCAAGGCCAGAATGCGCGAAACTTTTGCCATAACCAGGCAAAGAGAGACTTAATTTTATTCATATATGATGATATAATGATTTCGTTGTTTTACTCTTCGTTCTTCACTTCCTCTACATCCACATAAATCTCCTTAGAATCCTGTTTCTGCTGCTGGTTCTTCAGCCAGATTCTCTTGTTGTTGGAGATTTTAAAGGCGTTGAGAAGCTCTACTACTCCATAGATGAGCATACCCCAACCGATGATGAAAAGAGGGGCAGAGGCGATGGCTGAAGGCTTGATGATGGCGAGCAGACCCAGCAGAAGAAGGGCTGAAGGGAAGAGCCAGAAGAGGATGCCTACGCGTCCCATCTTAGCTGCTGAAGCCAGGTTGACAAACTGGGTCAGAGCACCTAGAATCAGGATGAATGCCAGGATGAACATCAGCCAGGCGATAAACACCTGAGGCATCAGGGCAAGCAGCAATCCCAGGATAAGACTGCCTACACTCACAAGCGGGAATTTAGGCATCATGCCCATGATAGGCTTACCATTGGAATCAGACAGAATCTGGCCCTGCATCTTCTCTGCATTGCGCTTGGCTGCCCAATAACTGGCAAGGGAGATGACACCTGAAAGGAAAAACAAAACACCGATGGCGATGGTTATCCAGGTGACGGTCTGCTCACGATATTGGATGAGCAGGACTCCTACGATGATGGCGCATACTGCGCGGAATATTGAACTGTGTATTACCTTCATACTAAAACTGATTTTGTTATTTCGGGGCAAAGTTACGAAAGAAATCCGAAACTAGCAAGAAGTTTTTTATATAAACTTAAATTATTGCTATATTTAACGCTAATTATTGCTATATTTAACGCAAATTATTTGTTGGTCTCGATAGAAAGCCGTAATTTTGTAAGCAAAATCAGAATCATGAAGTCTTGGAAAGAGACTTATTGGAAGTAAAAACTCATTTTTGATATAGACGGAAAAAGTAAAGACAATGACAAAATTATATTTGGTGCGCCATGGTGAAACGGTGGATAACAAGGCGCAAATTATGCAGGGACAAACACCGGGAAAACTCAATATGAAAGGTATTGAGCAGGCTGAGGAAGTGGCCAGGAAAATGGCGGGTACACCTATCGGTGTTTTCGTATCGAGCGATCTCTATCGCAGTATACAGACCTGTGAAATTATCGCCGGCTCGCATCCCGTTGTCACCACTCCCTTGCTCAGAGAGCGCGATTGGGGCGATTTTACGGGCAAATTCATCCCTGACCTGCCGAAGGACCCAAAGGATTGGCCGGACAACATAGAGACGCTGGAAAAGATGAAATCAAGAGCTCAGAATTTCCTTACCTGGCTCAAGGTTACTTATCCTGACCAGACCGTTCTTGCTGTGGGGCATGGCATCATCAACAAGGCTATCCAGAGTGTTTATTATAAACGTCCGATGAACCAGATAGAGAAAATGGCGAATGCTGAGGTCAGAGTCCTTATTCTTTAAGTGAAGAGTGAAAAATTCAATTGCTTCGCTAATCATAAAGTTCAAAGTATCAAAAGTTCTAAGTATAATTCAAAGTATCAAAGAATATGAATAAAATTGCTCTTATTACAGGCGCAACAAGCGGTATTGGCGAAGGTTGTGCACGTCGTTTTGCCCGTGGTGGCTATAACCTGATTCTTACAGGTAGAAACACGGGAAAGTTGGAAATCCTGAAGAAAGAACTCGAGGCTGAGGGCGTTGAGGTGCTTGCCTTGGCTTTCGATGTGCGTAACCGTGAAGCTGCCAAGAAAGCGGTGGATTACATCCCTGAGGAGTGGCGCAATGTGGATGTGCTTATCAATAATGCGGGACTCGCACGTGGATTGGAACCTGAATATGAGGGCGATTTTGAGGATTGGGATCAGATGATTGATACCAATATCAAGGGACTCTTAACCATGACTCGCCTGATTGTACCTGGTATGGTGGAGCGTAATCATGGTCATGTAATCAATATAGGTAGTGTGGCGGGTGATGCTGCTTATGCGGGAGGTAATGTATATTGTGCTACCAAAGCGGCTGTAAAGGCTATTACAGACGGCTTACGCATTGATGTGGCACATACGAAAGTGCGTGTTACCAATGTGAAACCGGGTTTGGTTGAAACCAACTTCTCTAACATCCGTTTCCATGGTGACCAGAACCGCGCAGACAACGTTTACCGCGGCATAGAGCCTCTGAACGGCGATGACGTGGCAGATGTTGCCTTCTATGCAGCAAGTGCCCCAGAACACGTGCAAATAGCTGAGGTGCTGGTTCTTGCTACGCATCAGGCTAACGGAACCGTGATACATAGAAGCTAGTTAATAGTTTACATTTAATAGTTAATAGTTTATAGAGGCTGCGCCGTTGAGCAAGATTGTCAAAGCGGTTTATGCTATAAACTATTAATTATTAACTATTAATGATGTGGCAAAGTTGATTGATATCTGATTCGAATGTATCTCGATTAATCGCCTTTGCCCGCATTCCAGACTTGTAGTTGTAGATGGTCTGGGTGGAGTAATGCAGCAGGGTGGCAATCTCCTGGCTGTCGGTTACACCCAGTCGCATCAGGGCAAAGATGCGAATCTCAGTAGTCAGGTCGTGCGTAGTAGGAACTTCCATTTGACATTCTGGCAGCAGGAGCTTGTTCAACTCAGTAACGAAACCCGGATACAATTCCATGAATGCCTTATCGAACCGGTTGTAGAACATCTGTGATTCCTCTTCTTCCAATTTATGAGTGTTGAGACTCTTCAGCAAATCGGCGGTCTGGTTTGCCTTGATCTTACGGCTTACCAGTTTGCGGTAATCTGATAACTTACTGATATAAGCCGCACTGATGTCCATAAAGAGGCGCATGTAGGTCTCTCGTTTGATATTGGTCTCTATCAGCTGCTGGTTCAGTTCGGTGAGCTGTGCATTCATCTCTTTCTGCTTCTCGTTCTGTTCTTCAATCTCAGCCTTGTTTTTCTTCAGCTTGTCCTTCTGTCGGTTGTTGACGAATGAGAGGATGAGAATGATGACCAGCGCTATGCTTACACCAATGAACCCCCAAAGAAAGCGGGTACGAGAGCGCTCGGCAGCCTGCTGGTTGGCTGAAGCGATGACTGGAAGGATGTTGGAAATCTCCATCATGCGCAGTTGATTGTTGAAGAACTGTGCATCTTCCATCGTGTGCTGGATATATTTGGCAGCTCTCTTACTGTTGCTCGCATCCTTTTTAAAGATGTAGTAGGCTAGCTTTTGAAGCGCAACAGTTTCTTTGAGTTGGCACAATCCATCGCTCACGGATGCCTCTACGAGATATTCCTCGTAAAGGTCGAATTTGCCGGTATTTTTGTAATATCTGGCTATACCATAAGCTGACATGGCATGGATGCGGGATTTGACTGGCGACATCTTCAGTGCCTTCAGATAATGGTTGAGCGATTCCTTGCTGATAGGGCTGTTGATATAGGCGTATTCGCCCATGAGATAGTTATAGTAGGCAGATTTCTTACTGTTTTCGTTGAAATTCTGTATCAGAAGGCTCATATAATGCTTCTTCTTGGCACGGAATTCTTCGGCGTAATCAGAGTTATTGGCGTATGATTCCCAGTAATTATAGATCCAGGCGTATGTGAAGTAATAGTATAGCTTCAGCTGGTATGGCATCTCATCAGGATTGAGCGATTGGAGTAAGCTTTCTGCTTTGCCATAAAATCCCCTTACCGAGAGAATGGACGCCCGGTTTATCTGGTTACGTATTATATAATAGGTGTTATGACATTTTTCTGCCAATTCAAGCCCCTGTTTCATATATGCGTATGCTGAGTCGTAGCGGTAAGCACTATAGGCATGATATATGCTGTCAAGAAACAGTAGTCGGGTTTGGTCGTCTTCAGCTTCATAAGCTTGCCGCTTCAGATGTTTCAATTCCTTTTCCTTGATTCCCTGATAATATGGGTCGTTTTCAATCATCTTGTCAATACGATCCAATAAAGTCTTCTCGTCCGTTTTGCCTTGAGCAGCCAATGGCATAGTAAGCAAAAGAAGTAAATATATAAGTAGTTTCATCTTTAATGCTTCTTTATAATTATAACAAAATAGTCTTTTAAATATTATTTTCGTCCTTTTGTCCGTTTTGTGGTGCAAAGATACAAATTTCCTTTCATATAATACCATTTACTTTAGATAAAAATAGTTAATAGATTAAAGCATCTGATTCTTAAGAAGTTATCTAGTTCTTTAGTAGGCTGATTTTTTACCAAAATGCTACTTAGGTATACAACTTTGAAAAAAATAATATAACTTTGCAAACGAAATCAGAAAACAGTAGTTTTAATGGTTTAATTACCACTTCAAGTCTTCTAAAAGTATTTAATGATAAAGAAAATTCCTTTTGTTGATTTAGTATGTTGATTTAAATAGGAAAACAGGTTTAGTTTATATTAGGGAAAAAAGGATTGGTAATAGACTAGGCTACTTGATGATTCAAGTTTGCCCTTAAAGGCAAAGCTTATCTATTATGTTTTAGGGAAAACCGCCATGCTTTTGTGAAAAAGTGTGGCGGTCTTTGTTTAATATATGTTAGTTTCTTCTCTTTTCTTTGGTCAACTCAAATTATTTTTTTACCTTTGCCACATATTTATATATAGATGAATGGATTTATATATAGTAGTAGGAAATAGATTTCGAAAGAAAAAATCAGTTTTCTTCATGTGTAGAGGGAAATGGTAAGTAGACTTTAAAATATTATATTGAATAAAATATTAAAACAATGAATATATTAGTAACAGGCGCTAATGGTCAATTGGGACATGAAATGCAAATCTGTGCCCAAAAAAGCAATCACAAGTTTGTCTTCACCGATGTGGCTGAAGGCTATGAAAAACTGGATATCACCAATCTTGACGCTATCAGAGAAAAGGTGAGGGAGAATGATATTCAGGTAATTGTTAACTGCGCTGCTTATACCAACGTAGATAAGGCTGAAACAGATTACGATCTGGCTAATCTGCTCAACAATACTGCTGCGGGAAATTTGGCACAGGCTATGAAGGAGGTAGATGGTACTTTGATTCATGTATCTACTGACTATGTTTTTCAGGGCGACAAGAATATACCTTGCCGTGAAGATTGGGAAACGAATCCTTTGGGGGTATATGGTAAAACGAAACTTGCAGGCGAAAAGAGTATTGAAGCTACTGGATGCAAGCATATCATCATCCGTACAGCATGGCTCTACTCGCAGTGGGGTAAGAACTTCGTGAAAACCATGCAGAGTCTCACGGCAAGCCACGACACCCTGAAGGTGGTCTTCGACCAGGTGGGTACTCCAACTTACGCTGGCGACCTGGCTGCTGTCATCTCACATATCATCGAAACTGACCAGTTGGATAAGACGGGCATCTACCACTTCTCTAATGAGGGTGTCTGCTCTTGGTTTGATTTCGCTAAGATTATCTGCGAACTGAGCGGAAATACTTGCGATATACAGCCTTGCTACAGCGAGGAGTTCCCAAGCCCAGTGAAGCGTCCTCACTTCTCTGTACTTGACAAGAGTAAGCTCAAGCAGACTTTCGGATTCAAGGTGCCATACTGGACTGACAGTTTGAAGAAGTGCATCGCTGAATTGGCGGCAGCAAAATAATTATTAATTATAAATTATTAATTGAAATGAAGAATATCATTATCACGGGCGGTGCTGGTTTCATCGGCTCACACGTAGTAAGACTTTTCGTGAACAAATATCCTGAGTATCACATCATCAACCTCGACAAGTTGACATACGCAGGCAACCTGGCTAACCTCAAGGACATCGAGGACAAGCCTAACTATACTTTCGTTAAGGGCGACATCTGCGATTTCGACCTGATGTTGAAGCTGATGCAGGACTACAAGGTGGATGGCATCATCCATCTCGCTGCCGAGAGCCATGTAGATAGAAGTATCAAGGATCCATTCACTTTCGCTCAGACCAACGTGATGGGTACCCTGTCTCTGCTCCAGGCGGCAAAGATTTACTGGGAGAGTCTTCCTGAAGGATACGAGGGTAAGCGATTCTACCACATCTCTACTGATGAGGTTTACGGTGCCTTGCAGATGACTCATCCAGAGGGCGTTCCTGCTCCTTTCACCACCAAGGCATCCAGCGATAAGAACCACGAGGCTTATGGCGAGGAGTTCTTCCTGGAGACAACCAAGTACAATCCTCACTCTCCATACTCTGCATCCAAGGCAAGCTCAGACCACTTCGTCCGTGCTTTCCACGATACATACGGTATGCCTACCATCGTGACCAACTGCTCTAACAACTACGGTCCATACCAGTTCCCAGAGAAGTTGATTCCGCTGTTCATCAACAACATCCGTCATCGCAAGCCATTGCCAGTATATGGTAAGGGTGAGAACGTGCGTGACTGGTTGTATGTAGTAGATCATGCCCGTGCCATCGATATGATTTTCCACAAGGGTAAGATAGCCGAGACCTATAACATCGGCGGTTTCAACGAGTGGAAGAATATCGATATCATCAAGGTGGTAATCAAGACTGTTGATAGATTGCTCGGCAGAAAGGAAGGCGAGGATATGGATCTCATCACTTATGTAACAGACAGAAAGGGTCACGATATGCGTTATGCTATTGACTCTAGAAAGCTGCAGAAGGAATTGGGGTGGGAGCCATCTCTCCAGTTTGAGGAGGGTATCGAGGAAACCGTGAAATGGTATCTCGATAACCAGGAATGGATGGACAATGTAACCTCTGGTGATTATCAGAAGTATTACGATAATATGTATTCAAACCGATAATAGCTTTTGGCGTAATCGAAACATGTTTCTATTGTAACCGGTGCATGTCTCTATTGTAACCAGTGCAAGAGATTCTGTTTTGTATATTGAATCAGGAGTCCTGTATTTGTTTATAACAGCAAATGCAGGACTTTTTTGTTTTATGGCAATTAAAATGCAGTAAATATATTATTATTTCTTAATTTTTTATGCTTTATGTCGAAGAAAACTGAAAACTAGGAAATATTTTTCTATCTTTGCAGCCTTAATAATATATAAAAGAAACAGATATGAAGAAAATAATAATATCAGGCATCGTTATGGCGGTTGCTGCCTTGTCGTGCCTTCCCGTTAAGGGACAGGAAAAGGTGGTTCCTTTTAAATATGGTAATATGGACCACTGGGTAATCAGAAATATCAAAGAATCAGGCATTATCGGAGGAAATCAGAAAACAGTTTATGCCGTTGGGCCTAATATGACTATCAATGGTAATATTCCTTATACCAATAAGGGTGGTTCGCCTTGGGGTTCCTCTAATGTCCTGGCACATGTATCGGGCATCTATAAGACGAATAACTCTGTGTTTCGTGATAAACATGGTAGTGGATATTGTGCCAAACTGGTAACCCATATTGAGAAAGTAAAAGTGCTGGGACTCATCAATATCAAGGTCTTGGCTGCCGGTTCTCTCTTTCTGGGTAATGTTCGTGAACCGATAACAAGTACCAAGGATGGTCCTAAAGCCATCAACTGGGGTATACCATTCACCGCACGTCCTAAGGCTTTGCGCTTTGATTATAAGACATCTCTCCCTCATGCAGCCAATCGTATCAAGCAGAATGGATTTAGCGGAGCCTCTACGGTTGCAGGTCGAGATCATGCTATAGCTGTGCTCTATCTGCAGAAACGGCATGAAGATGCTAAGGGAAATATAACAGCTAAACGTGTGGGTACGATGGTAGTCAGATTCGGAAAGAGTACTGATAGATGGGTGGAAGATGCTACCTATACAATCCATTATGGCGATATCCGCCACATGGCAGGTTATCAGGCTGCTACTATGGGACTGCGATCCACTGACTATGCCCGTAACAGCAAGGGTAAGAGTGTGCCGGTAAAAGAAGTAGGATGGGCGAGTGCTAACGAAACACCTACTCATCTGATTCTTCAGTTCTCCTCATCCGATGGTGGAGCCTATATCGGAACTCCAGGCAATACCTTGTGGATTGATAATGTAGCATTGGTGTATTAAAATAATAAAATCGACAAAATGAAGCATATTCTGACAATACTTATTATGATGTTGGCATTGGGCAGCTATGCCTCTGAGCCTTCTGTAACCGATAGTATCTCATCTGCAGAGAAGGTGGATACGATGGCTTTACATGCCGGGAAATCATGGGTGAACCGGATTCTTGACTACTTTAATGATTCCAACAAAAACAAGAAGCATAAGCGATTCGATTTTAGTGTGATAGGTGGCCCTCATTATGCCTCTGATACCAAGTTTGGATTGGGATTGGTGGCAGCAGGACTATACCGTACTGATCCGAATGACAGTATTCTTCCTCCTTCTAATGTCTCGCTTTATGGTGATGTGAGTTCTGTAGGTTTCTATATGTTGGGTGTCCGTGGTAACCATATTGCTCCTAAAGGAAGATATCGCATCGATTATCACCTTTATTTCTATTCTTTTCCCTCTGATTTTTGGGGAATAGGCTATGAGATGGGCGATAACGATGCTAATAAGAGTGACATGAAGCGTTGGCAGGCTCAGGCTGAAGTTAGCTTCCTGTTTCGTGTAGCAGATAATTTCTATATCGGACCGATGGCGAGTTATGACTATGTAATAGGTAAACATATTGAGCGTCCGGAATTACTGCAAGGCATGGATCAGCATACTTGGAATGTAGGAGCTGGCGTTTCTCTGGTATATGATAACAGAGATAATCTTACGAATCCACATCGTGGTATCTTTCTGAATATCAATCAGATGTTCAGACCTGGATTTATGGGAAATGATTATGCTTTCAGTACGACGGCATTTCGTTTTGATGCCTATCAGCGACTGGGTAAGGGAACGGTTCTTGCCGAGGACATTGGGGCTAACCTCAACTTTGGTAATCCTTCGTGGGGAATGATGGCTGAATTGGGTGGTACTCATTCCATGCGTGGCTATTATGAAGGCCGTTATCGCGATAAACATTCTCTGGAAGCTACGGTTGAGTTGCGCCAACATGTATGGAAGCGTAATGGCATCGTAGTGTGGGTTGGAGCAGGAACCATCTTCCCGAAATTCTCGGCATTGCGCTCTAAACAGATTTTGCCGAATGCCGGTGTAGGTTATCGCTGGGAATTTAAGAAGAATGTGAATGTACGTCTGGATTATGGATTCGGTAAGTCGGGGCAGTCTGGTTTTCTCTTCAATATCAATGAAGCGTTTTAGTAATAATGCTCTTTATGTAGTTTGATAATGCTCTTTAAAAGTATTAATGAAAAAGTAGAATGAACAGTTTTACGGATATATATAATAAGGTGGTGTTGCCTTTATATAATAAGGTGTCATCGGGCGCATTCCTTTACGGGTATGCTGTGGTAGCATTGTTGTTGCCTAATATAGCTCTGTGCTATACCGAATGTCTGGCTCCTTGGGCTTGTGGTGCCAATGTGTTGCTGCCTTTGGCACTCTACATGTGGTTCTTTTCGTTAACCAGATGCCCGGGTAAGATGATCTGGTGGGCTTTTCTTTTTGTTTTTTTCGCTGCCTTCCAACTGGTATTGCTTTATCTCTTCGGGACGGGAGTGATAGCGGTAGATATGTTTCTGAATCTTGTAACTACCAATCCTGGCGAGGTGAAGGAACTGCTTGGTAATCTGTTGCCTGCTGTGGTGGGTGTTTTTGTGGTTTATCTTCCTTTGCTGGTTCTGGCTATTGTCAATATCAGCAAGAAAGGGATGATAGTGGTTCAACTCCAGCATCGAGTGCGTCGTTGGGCTTTGGAGATAGCTGCTGTCGGTTTATTCTGTCTGCTGGCTTGCTATGTGGCTGTAGATGATTATCGCTTGCACAACCAGCTTTATCCTGTTAACGTTTGCTATAATCTCTATCTTGCTTTCGAGCGTGATGCGGCTTCAGAGAATTACAGGGAGGCAAGCAGGAATTTCAGGTTTGATGCCAGGAGCGAGCACGATGCTGAGGCTCCCGAGGTGTATGTGATGGTGGTGGGAGAGACGGCGAGAGCCCACAATTTCAGTCTCTATGGCTATCCGCGCGATACCAATCCTTTGCTTTCCAAGACTCCTGGAATCATAGCTTTTCCCGATGCTACAACCCAGAGTAATACTACGCATAAGAGTGTTCCTATGCTCCTGTCGGCTGCATCAGCAGAGGATTTCGAACGTCTCTTTCATGAGAAAGGTATCCTGGCTGCTTTCAGGGAGGCGGGATTTCACACCGTATTTATCAGCAATCAGCTGCCTAATCATTCTTTTATTGATTTCCTTGGCGAACAGGCTGATGAACATTACTTCCTGAAGGAAGGTGCTTCTGCAAAAGATAATCATTATGATAGTGATTTGTTGCAGAAGTTGGATGGGATATTGCCTGCGGCAGATGCCTCTTCATCCAAGCAATACCGTTATCGGAAACTCTTCGTGGTACTTCATACTTATGGTTCTCACTTTAATTATCAGGAGCGCTATCCCCGTAATTTCGCTTTCTTTAAACCTGACAGTAAGAGCGAAGCGAAGCCGGAGAACCGGCGTGACCTGCTGAATGCATACGATAATACCATCCGGTATACCGATTATATCCTGCATGGTATCGTTGAACGTCTGCAGAAATGGGAGAAGACTCAGGCAAAGACGGATGGGGTATATAGCCAACCTACATCGGCGATGCTCTATACCAGCGACCATGGAGAGAATATCTTTGATGATGACCGTCGCCTCTTTCTGCACGCCGCCCCGAAGGCATCTGATTATGAGCTGCATGTTCCTTTCATCATCTGGACATCAGATGGTTATGGAAAACAATATCCGGGAATACTGAAAACTTTGTCTGGTCATCGTACCCAACAGGTACAGACGAGTCTTTCGGCTTTTCATACGATGTTGGGGATAGGAGGCATCCTGACCCGTTATCGCCAGGATGAATATTCTGTGGCAAGTGAGAAGTATCATCCTGTGAAGTTGTTTTATCTGGATGATCATGATAAAGCGATTCCACAGGAAAATGCCAAATATTAGCATCTGATTTTAAGCGTAAACGCGCTCTTTGTGTAAAATACATGAAAAGAGTTTTCGTAAATGTCAATTATTTGCGAAAACTCTTTGTCGTATCTATAATTTGCTGTATCTTTGCACCCGGATTTAGATAATAATAAAAATACAGTTGTTATGGAACCAACTCGAAAAATCGAAAAGGTAGGCATGCGCAACCTCCGTATGGAGGATTATGATCAGCTTGCCAAGTCATTTAGGCGTATTTACGCAGACTCAGATGTATTCTGGACAAAAGAACAGATTAAGAAACTCATTACTATCTTCCCTGAGGGACAGGTGGTTATTATCGTTGATGATAAGATTGTGGGCTGTGCGCTCTCTATCATCGTCAATTATAATATGGTGAAGGGTGATCACACCTATGCTCAGGTTACGGGTAATGAAACCTTCAATACCCACGATCCTAAGGGAAACATTCTTTACGGCATCGAGGTATTTATCCACCCTGATTATCGTGGTTTGCGCCTGGCTCGCCGTATGTATGAGTATCGCAAGGAACTCTGCGAGAAGCTCAACTTGAAGGCTATCATGTTTGGCGGTCGTATACCAAACTATCACAAGTATGCCGATAAGATGCGCCCTAAGGAGTATATCGAGCATGTAAGAAACCGTGAAATCTATGACCCGGTTCTTACCTTCCAGCTTTCCAATGATTTCCACGTGCGCCGCGTAATCCGCAACTATCTTCCTAGCGATGAGGAGAGCGAACACTGCGCTACCCTCTTGCAGTGGGATAATATCTATTATCAGCCACCTACGGATTCTTATGTAGACCGCAAGCCAACCGTAAGAATCGGATTGGTACAGTGGCAGATGCGCCCATACGCTTCGGTGGATGACCTCTTCGAACAGGTAGAGTTCTTCGTTGATTCTGTGAGCGATTACAAGAGCGATTTTATCCTCTTCCCTGAGTATTTCAATGCGCCTTTGATGGCTCGTTTCAACGACTTGGGTGAGGCGCAGAGCATCCGAAAGATGGCGCAGTATACCGAAGAAATCCGTGACCGTTTCCGCGAGTTGGCCATCAGTTACAACATCAATATCATCACGGGTAGTATGCCTTATCTTAAGGACGATTCCCTCTATAATGTGGGCTTCCTCTGCCGCAGAGATGGTAGCGTGGATATGTACGAGAAGATCCATGTTACACCAGATGAGCAGAAGTGCTGGGGATTGAGTGGTGGTAGCCATATCCAGACCTTCGATACCGATTGCGGTAAGATTGGTATCGTCATCTGCTATGATGTGGAGTTCCCTGAGTTGTCAAGATTAATGGCTGAGGATGGCATGCAGATTCTCTTCGTTCCATTCATGACCGATACCCAGAATGCTTACTCCCGAGTAAGAGTCTGTGCACAGGCGCGTGCTATCGAGAACGAGTGTTATGTAGCCATTGCGGGTAGTGTGGGCAACTTGCCACGTGTTCACAACATGGATATCCAGTATGCCCAGAGCGCCGTGTTCACCCCTTGCGACTTTGCTTTCCCTAACGATGGCAAGCGTTCAGAGGCAACACCTAATACCGAGATGATTCTCGTATCAGATGTTGACCTGAATCTCTTGAATGAGCTTCATACCTACGGTGCTGTAAGAAATCTTCGCGACCGCCGCAAGGATCTGTATGAATTGAAACAGAAGAAGTAAGTGAGGAAGGATAATTCAACACTCAACATTCAACATTCAACATTTAACATTTAAATAAAGTGTATAAGATAGAAATCTCGGAGCGCACGCTCCACTTCAAGCAGCCGGCAGGCACGTCTCGGGGCGTATATACCACGAGACACAGTTATTATCTCACTCTCACCTCTGATGAAATGCCGGGAGTAGAGGGAGTGGGAGAGTGTGCTACGCTCCCTGATCTCAGTTGCGATGCCAAACCGGAATATGAGATGACCCTGCGACAGGTTTGTCAGATGGTGGAGCAGATGGGACGCATTCCTTACGATATGATTCGTGCTTACCCTAGCATCACCTTCGGTTTGGAAACCGCCTTTGCTTCGTTCTTCGATGCAGCAAAGAAGCAGAACTTAAGTGTCTCTGCTCCAGCTGGAATGGAGAATCTGACAGATCTTTTCGACTCTCCTTTCGGTAGGGGAGAAGAGGGCATCACCATCAATGGATTGGTGTGGATGGGAACCTACGAGGAGATGCTGGCCCGGTTGGAGGAGAAACTCCAGGCGGGTTTCCATTGCGTGAAACTGAAAATCGGTGCCATCGATTTCTTCAAGGAACTCGATCTCATCAAGCGCATCCGTGATGTGTATACCAAGGAGCAGGTTGAGTTGCGTGTAGATGCCAATGGCGGCTTTTTGCCGGAGAATGCGATGAGTCAGCTAGAGGCTTTGGCTAAATATGACATTCATTCGATTGAGCAGCCTATCAAGCAGCATCAGTGGCCTAAGATGGCCCAGCTCTGTCGCGAAACACCGCTTCCTATCGCCCTGGACGAGGAGCTGATTGGTGTGAATGTCCGGAGTATGAAGCAGGCTTTGCTCGATACGGTCCGCCCTCAGTATATCATCCTCAAGCCTTCACTTCATGGTGGCATCTATGGATGCAACGAGTGGATAGAACTGGCTAACCAGCGCGGTATCGGCAGCTGGATTACTTCTGCTCTTGAGAGTAATATCGGTCTGAATGCTATTGCTCATTATGCAGCTAAAGTATATGGTCCTAATGTCAAGATGCCGCAAGGCTTGGGCACTGGTCAGCTCTTTACTGATAATATACCGATGCCTTTGGAGATTCGTGGTGACAAACTGTTTGTAGTAAAATGACTTTAGAAGAATTCCTTTCAGAATGGAATAACGGTAGCGACCGGGTGCTGGTGCATACCAGTGGCTCCACGGGAAAGCCCAAGCCGATGATGGTAGAGAAGAAGCGAATGCTCAACTCAGCCCGCATCACTTGTGATTTCCTGGGATTGAAACCTGGAGATAGCGCCCTGCTCTGTATGTCGCTCGATTATATTGCAGGTAAGATGGTGGTGGTGCGGAGTATAGAGCGCCATCTCCATCTTATTTCGGTATCCCCAAGTGGGCATCCTTTGAAAGATGTAAATGAAGAGATTACCTTCGCTGCGATGGTCCCGATGCAGGTTTATAACACCCTGCAGGTTCCTGAAGAGCGAGCTCGTCTCTGCCGCATCAGGCATCTTATTATCGGTGGCGGAGCCATAGATGAGGCTCTCGAACAGAAACTGAAGGCTCTTCCCGGCGATATTGCCATCTGGAGTAGCTACGGAATGACCGAAACGCTCTCGCATATTGCCCTGAGAAGAATTAACGGTGCTGAGGCCAGCGAATGGTACCAGCCTTTCGATAGTGTGAAAATCAGTCAGACTGATGAAGGTTGTCTGGTGATAGAGGCTCCGCAGGTCTGTGCTGAACCCCTGGTAACGAACGATATAGTGGAAATAGAATCCTATATATATAATAAGGTGGAAAAACTCCGTTTTCGCATCAAAGGCAGAAAAGACAATGTGATTTGCAGCGGAGGCATCAAGATTCAGATAGAAGAGGTTGAGGCTCTGTTGAAGCCTTATCTCGAAAAACCTTTCATGATAGCCAAGAAGAAAGACGGGAAGTTTGGAGAGATTGCAGTCCTCCTGACGGAAGATGAGGAGATAGAAAAAGTAGAGGCGACTGTTCGCCGCCTCTTATCTGATCATAAATATTGGATTCCAAGGGAATTCCTTCATGTAGACCAACTCCCGCTTACCGAAACCGGAAAGCCGAAGCGTGCTATCTTTCTTTAAAGGGATTCTCTGAAGAAAGATTCTTTAGCTGAATTATCCTTCTCTGAAGAAGTCAAGTGCTTCCTTGATTTCTTCTGTCGTAGCAGTTTGGTTGATACGGATATCACCTATGCCGCCCAGCATCGTGAAGTTGATGATGCCATTCTGGTTCTTCTTGTCATGATGCATCAGCTCGATGAGCTCATCATAGTCATCGCAGGTAATATCCAGTGTACCATAGAATTCCTTGATGAAGTTTACGGTCTGGCGCATCTTCTCAGTAGAAAATCCGGTCTTGGCAACACTCAGATAGAGTTCAGGGATGAGACCGAATGCCACCGCGTAACCATGCAGGATAGGCTTGCGCTTCAAAGCCCAACTCTCGAATGCATGACCGAAAGTATGACCCAGATTCAGCGCCTTGCGGATGCCCTGCTCGTGAGGATCCTGCTCTACAATGCGCTCCTTTACCTTCACACTGTCGCCTACCATGCGCTGCAACTGCTTCAAATCAGGCTTGTCGAGGTCGAAACTGACCAGTTCTTCCCACATTGCTTCTGTAGAAATCAGACCGTGTTTCAGCATTTCTGCATAGCCCGAACAGATGTTTTCTGCATCGAGCGTCTTTAAGAATTCTGTATCGAGAATAACGAACTTAGAATCGTTGAACACACCTACTTCGTTCTTCAGTCCGCCGAAGTTGATGCCTGTCTTTCCACCTACCGATGCATCTACCATAGCCAGCAGGGTGGTAGGAATATTGATAAAGTTGATACCTCTCTTAAAAGTGCTGGCAGCAAAGCCACCCAGGTCGGTTACCATACCGCCGCCCAGATTAATCATACAGGAGTGGCGTGAAGCTCCTCCCTCCTGCAGTCCTTTCCATACCATCATCAGACTTTCGATGTCTTTATGGCTGTCGGTAGCCGGAATAGTGATGATATGGGCTTCCTTCATGCAGTAAAAATTCTGCAATACAGGCATGCATAGTTCCAATGTCGTAGTATCTGTAAGCACAAAAAGCTTGTCGTGCTCACACTCAGAAAGTGCACTTACCAGTTCGCTTTCCAGTTGGGTTGATATGATTACTCTTTGTTCCATAACATTCTAACGTATTAATTTTTGTGCAAAGATACACTAAAATGGAGACAATACAAAAAAAAAGTTGCTAAATTTGCGTTTTTTATCTCAGAATGCATTAAACCTTGGTGTATTTAACGCGTCAAAACTACCAGATTAACAAAAATGGTTATTAAAATATCATAACGGTTAAGTGAAAATAATGGTCAGGCGGAAATAACGAACAAGTGAATATAATAACAAATTAAAAATAAGAATGAAAAAATCGATTCTGACGATGCTGCTGCTGTTGATGGCAATAGCATCCTTTGCTCAACAGCGACTGATATCCGGTCAGATTACCGACCGCGATACCAAGGAGGCCATTGAACAGGTAACTATTCAATTGCTTAAGAGCGACAGCACGTATGTGGCTGGTGCCATCAGTAATGAGCATGGACTCTTTCATGTCACCGCTCCGGCTAATGGCAAGTATCTGCTCAAGATTTCGAGCGTAGGATACAAGGCTACCGTGAAGCGTATCCAAATTTCTGATAACAAGGATCTGGCTATGGGGAAGATTGTGCTGGGTGCTGAGGCTATCATGCTGAAAGGTGCAGTGGTAACAGCCATGGCTCAGAAGGTAACCCTGAAGGAGGATACTTTCGTGTACAATTCTTCTGCCTATCGCACACCGGAAGGCTCGGTAGTTGAGGAACTCGTAAAGCGTCTGCCGGGTGCAGAGGTGAACGATGACGGTACTATTAAGATCAATGGTAAGGAAGTAAAGAAGATTCTCGTAGACGGTAAGGAGTTTATGACGGGCGATACCAAGACTGCCCTGAAAAACCTGCCTACCAGCATCATCGAGAAAATCAAGGCATACGATGAGAAGAGTGATCTCTCTAAGGTAACCGGTATTGATGACGGTGAGGAGCAGACCGTGCTCGACTTCGGTGTGAAGAAGGGTATGAACAAGGGTTTGATTTCCAACATCGACCTGGGCGTGGGCAACAAGAGCCGCTATAACATGCGTGGCATGGGAGGTTATTTCAGTGATAACAACCGATTCATGCTCTTTGCCAATGCCAATAACACCAGCGACCGTGGTTTCGGCGGTGGTCCTGGCAGAGGATTCTGGGGCGGTGCCAACGGTTTGAATGCCAGCAAGATGATTGCTGCCAACTATAATTATGAACTGAAAGATAAATTCAAGTTCAATACTTCACTTCGCTGGAATCACAGCGATGGTGATATTTGGAGCCGTCGTTCCAGCGAGAACTTCATGGGTAGCAGCAGCTCTTTCAGCAATAGCCTGAGCCAGAGTTTCTCCCGCAGCAACAGCTGGAATGGTAACATCCGATTGGAGTGGATGCCTGATTCCATGACCAATATCCTCTTCCGTCCTTCCATCTCCTGGAATACCAGCGACGGCAGAAATACCGGATTGTCTGCCCAGTTTAATGACGATCCTTACGAGTATGTAGATGATCCGCTTCAGGATGCTTTCCTGAAAGACCTCTCTACGGGTGAAAGCAAGAGTAAACTGAATGAACTCCAGAAACTGGTCAACAGCCAGGAAAACAGCGGCTTGAGCTATTCAGATAATAACAATATGAAAGGTATGCTGCAGTATAACCGCAAGCTGAACTCCCAGGGCCGTAATATCACGTTCCGTGCCGATGCCAAGTATACAGATAAGGACAGCAAGAGCATCTCGCTCAAGAATACCCGCTATTATCTTGCGGAATTGGAACAGGGCAAAAACGCATCAGATATCAACCGTTATAACTTGACACCTTCCAAGGATTACAGCTATGCGGGTCAGGTTACCTATAGTGAACCGCTCTGGAAGGCTACCTTCCTGCAGTTCAGCTATAAGTTTACTTACAGCTATTCCAAGAGTGATCGCAGCACCTACCGTTTTGATGATTATTCCTTTGATGGCATCACTCCTGTTTACCGCACCTGGGGCAGCTATCTCGACAGGGTAGGAAACAATTGGGAGGATACCAAGGATGATGACCTGAGCAAGTATTCTGAATATAAGAACTATACTCACGATATCCAGGTGATGATGCGATTCATCCGTAATAAGTATAATCTCAACTTCGGTGTGATGATTCAGCCACAGCGCTCCAACTTCATCTACGATTATATGGGCAATCATACGGATACCGTCCGCACAGTCACTAATTTCAGTCCTACGCTCGATTTCCGTTACCGCTTCTCTAAGATGAGCAACCTGCGCATCAACTATCGCGGTACAACCTCGCAGCCAAGCATCTCGCAGTTGCTGAATGTAGTGGATGACAGCGACCCGCTGAACATCTCGAAGGGTAACCCTGGCTTGAAGCCTTCGTTTACGCAGAACTTCCGATTGTTCTACAACAACTTCGTGCAGAATCATAACAAGGGTGTCATGACGTTTGTCAACTTCTCTACCACCCGAAACAGTATCAGCAATAAGGTAGAATATGACGAGAAGACGGGTGGACGCACCACAACCCCAGAGAATATCAATGGCAACTGGAATGTGATGGGAGCCTTCATGTTCAACTGTTCTATCGATAGTGCGGGCGTCTGGAATATCAATACCGGAGCCCATGCCAACTATAACAATTATGTGAGCTATCTGAGTGTTGACCAGAATTCAAGTTCACTGAAGAATACCACCCGAAGCCTTACATGGCGCCAGAATCTCTCTCTGAGCTATCGTAACGACTGGGCTGAATTCTCGCTCGACGGAACGCTGACTTATAACAAGGCAAAGAACAAGCTCCAGCCAAACAGCAACCTCAATACCTGGCAGTTCTCTTATGGTCCTAGCATGACGCTTACAGCGCCTTGGGGAACCAGTCTGAACTCAAGCCTCTCTATCAGCAGCCGCCGCGGTTATAGCGACAGCAGCATGAATACGGATGAGTTTGTATGGAATGCGCAGCTCTCTCAGGGTTTCCTGAAGGGCAAGCCTCTTACCATCATGCTGCAGTTCTACGATATTCTCCGCCAGCAGAGCACCTTCTCTCGTGCCATTTCTGCTACATCCCGTACGGATACGGAGTATAATGCTATCAACAGCTATGCGATGCTGCACGTGATTTACCGTCTGAATCTCTTCGGAGGCAAGGATGCCCGTAGGGGTGGACCTGAAGGTCCTGGTGGTCCTGGTGGTCGTCCAAACTTCCATGGCCGTCCTTTCAATGGCGGTTTTGGCGGTGGTCGTCCAGGCGGTAGAATGTTCTAGAAAAGAAAATGAAGTAAGCTTCATTTTAAACGATAGTAAGCCTCACTCAATGTTTACGTGAGGCTTATTTCAAACAGATATGACGAGAAAAAAGAAATCCCCGCTCTTCGTAATGAAGAACGGGGATTGTTATTTTGTCTTGTCAAGAGTTCTCGATTAGAGAGCGAACTTGTAACCTACAGTAATCTGGATTACGTTGTTGTAACCTTCGTCTGAGTGCTTGAATACCTTTGTGCAGCCGATGTTGTAGCGAGCATCGAATACAAAGTTAGAATACTCATAAGAGAGACCTACTGGTACAGAAAGGTCGAATGTCTTAAGAACCTCGTCAGGCATATCATCCTTACCTACCATGAAACCTGGCTGAATACCAGCCTTGAGAGCGAGACCCTGAGCTACATAGTAGTTCAATGTTACAGGTACGTTGATATATCCTGGAGTCCAAGTTACGTGATCAGACTTTGTTCCCTGAGCAGAGTAGAGAGCGCCCACAGCAAGACCTACCTTGTCTGTAGCCTGATACTGCAATTCAGCACCGGCAGCGAAACCTGCTTTCCAATCCCGTCAGCGATAGTTGAAACGTTCAAACCTACCTTAGGCTGAATAGTTGTTGTACCTGCAGCCTGCTGTGCGAAAGCACCTACTGAAGACAGCACCATAGCTGCCATAACAAATAATTTTTTCATAACTCTTTCAATTTATAAATTTAAAACTGTTAATATTCTCGTAGCTTTTGAAATAGTATGTTACTATAAAGCTGAAAATGAGGTAGCCATTTATCATGCCTTTCCATCATCTCTCGGGTGCAAAGATAGGATTTTTTACAATAGAGTCCAAACAAATTAATGATTATTTGCTAAAATCGGGCGAAAAAATACGAATTTGTTACCAAATAGAATGTTTTTAGATTTTTTTTATCCCCGTTTTCTTGCATTGTTTCATAAAAAGTTGTATCTTTGCAAAGTAAAATGAATAGCGTATGGGATTAGAATTTGGAAAATGGTTAATGGACGTTGCCAAATATATACTGACGGCGCTCTTGCTTGCGACTTTCCTGGGGGATATGAATTCCGCAACTACTATTATAGCCTCTATAGTTTTGATGTTAGGAATGCTTGGCATCGGATTGTGGCTGGTTAAGAAATCAAGTAATAATAATAAAAAGAAAGGAAAATAAATATGGATGCTCATGAACTTAATACTTGGCTTATATTAGGAACCCTTTTCTTACTTTGTTTGGTAGGATTAGGAATAGGTATCTATGATACAAAGAAACAAAAGAAAGAAAAAAGCCTTTCGGCTTAAAGGAAAATAATTATGACTACACAAGAAATTAATTTCGCAATGATTTGTGGAGCACTCATCCTGATTTGTCTTTTTGCTGTCGGGTTGATTATTCACGAAAAGAGCCAGCAAAAGAAGAATGCTCAATGGGAATAAAAAAATCCCCTATACAGTGTAAAAGATGTATAGGGGATTCTTTTATTCTTCATCTTCGTCCCAGTCTTCTTCGTCAAATCCAAACATGGCTGGATCTACGAAGGCGTCCAGGGCGCGGCGTTCTTTCTTTGTAGGGCGACCAGTGCCTCGGGCTCTGTCTACGAATCCGCTGATGCGGCTCATCTCCAGGAGCTCGTATTGCTTAGGGTCGGTTACGTTTTTATAGACACCATACAGCATCTTGGCGCCTACGCGCTGCTCTATGCAGTCGAGAACCTCGAAAGAGTAGGTGATAGGGGCTTTCTTTACGCTCACCACATCGCCACGCTTGATGATGAAGGAAGGCTTTCTCGTTACGCCTCCCACCATGACGCGGCCGTTCTTACAGGCATCGGCAGCAATGCTGCGGGTCTTGTAAATGCGGGCAGCCCAGAGCCACTTGTCTATTCTTGCTGATTCTTTCATTTCTGCTTTGTTTTTTGGGGGGACAAGCGATGGAATCGCTTGGAACGGGGGCTGGCTTCTGCTTCTGCTTCTGCTGGCTTCCTATTTCTTCCCTAGCTTGTTAAACTGGTTCATGGTGATGTCGATACCAGCCAATACGAAGCTCTTGATGATCTCTACACCCAGGTCGATAGCCGGCTGCAGCTGCTTCATGTCTTCCTCACTATATTTGCCCAGCACCCAGTCTATCTGGCCGCCACGCGGATAATCGTTGCCGATGCCCATGCGCAGGCGGGCATAATTCTGACCGATAAGCTGTTGGATATGTCCCAATCCGTTATGGCCACCGTTGCTGCCATTCGCCTTCAGTCGGAAAGCACCCAGAGGCAGGGCTAGCTCATCGCTGATAACGAGCAGTCGGCTCTGGTCAATCTTTTCCTGATTCAGCCAATATCTTACCGCATTACCGCTGAGGTTCATGAATGTGGTAGGTTTGAGCAGGAAAATCTTTCTTCCCTTGAGCGTAGTCTCGGCTACGAAGCCATATCGCTTATCCTCAAAATGAATATTGGACGCTTTAGCAAAAGCGTCCAATACCATAAATCCTGTGTTGTGCCTGGTGCCGGCGTATTCATCGCCAGGGTTACCAAGCCCACAAATCAAATATTTATCCAATGTTTGATAATGCTTTACTCAGGTTCGTAAAATCTCTAGATGACTCAGTGATTAAGCCTCTTCTTCCTCAGTAGCCTGAGCTGCGAGCTGAGCGTTACGTGTCATCTTGATAGAGCAAACTACGACAGCCTTGCTTGTAGCCAACTCGAGACCCTCGAATGAGAGGTCACCTACCTTGATGCTCTTACCGATCTTCAACTCTGTAACGTCGATATCGAGGTGCTCAGGAATAACCTGGTAAGGAGCTGTAACGTTGATCTTACGGATAGAGAGGTTCATACGACCACCATCACGTACACCCTGTGCAAGACCTGTCAACTTAACTGGAATACCGATAGTGATAGGCTTCTGGTCGTTAACCTCGTAGAAGTCAACGTGCAGAGGAGCGTCTGTTGTTGGGTGGAACTGAATCTCCTTCATGATAGCTGTGTGGCTCTCACCGTCGATGATGAGGTTGATAACGTATACATGAGGAGTGTAGATAACTTTACGCAACTCAGCGAATGGAACTGCGAATGACATAGCCTCAGGAGCACCGTTCTCGCCCTTCTTCTCACCGTAAAGGTTACATGGGATAAAACCTTCCTTACGCAATGTCTTAGAAGCTTTCTTGCCAAGGTCTGTACGCTTCTGACCTGTTACATTAATCTCTTTCATTTTGTGTTACTCTAAATTAAGTTATTAATAAAAAATGTGCCTTAACTCGCCATCACACGGATTAGCTTTGCTTAAAGCGGGTGCAAAATTACGAAAATTATTTGGAATGAGCAAACTTTTTGCCGAAAAACATGTTCTACATGCAGAAAAAATATTGAAAATACAATTTTTTGCTTAAATAAACTGAAATTTTTGCCCGTTTTCTTGTCTATTACCTATTTAATGTGTATTTTTGCAAGCGTATTAGGTAATTTAATAAATGAATCTTTTAAAAACATTAGAGAATGATTAATAGGGATTTGATAAGACGTAAGATTGTGCAGTTAACCTACGCATACTATCAAAACAGCGATCATAACATGGAGAACGCTGAGAAGGAGCTGATGTTTAGTCTCTCCAAGTCATACGATTTGTACAACTACATGTTGCAGCTCATCGTTGCCATCACCCAGGAGGCACGCAAGCGCTACGATGTAGATGTAGCCCGTGCCAAGAGAGAGGGTGAGCAGGAACCTTCACCACGTTTCGCATTCAATAAGTTCGCTCTGCAGCTCGAAGAGAACAAGATGCTGCTCGAATGGATAGATGTGAAGCATTCCAACTGGGATGAGGATATCGAAATGGTGCGCAAAGTGTATACTGCGATTACGTCTAGTGATCTCTATGCTGATTATATCAGCGGTGCTATTGATGAGGAACTCGCCGATCTCGACGAGTACAGCCGCGACCGCGAGGTATGGCGCCGCATCTACAAGCAGTTCATTCAGAATAATGAAGATCTTGATGCATTCCTTGAGGAGAAGAGCCTCTACTGGAACGATGACAAGGATATCATAGATACTTTCGTATTGAAGACTATCAAGCGTTTCGACCCGGAAGCTAAGGCCAAGCAGGAATTGCTGCCGGAATATAAGGATGCTGAAGACAGAGAGTTTGCACGCAAGCTCTTCCGTGCTACCATCCTCAACTGCGATACCTACCAGCGCTATATGAGCGAGGCTTTGCGCAACTGGGATTTCTCACGTCTTGCCTATATGGATGTGATTATCATGCAGATTGCCATTGCTGAGGTGATGAACTTCCCTGGCATCCCGGCTACCGTCACTATCAACGAGTATGTAGAACTTGCCAAGGCATACAGCACTCCTCGCAGCGGCGGTTATGTTAACGGTATGCTTGACAGCATCTGCCGCGAGCTCATCAGCCGCAACCTCATCCAGAAGGAGATGCCTGAGCGTAAGCAGCATCAGCATGCACAGCACGGCGAACATGCCGGCAAACAGCGCCCAGACAACCAGCACCCAGCCGGCCGTCGTCCGCGCATTCATCGCGCTCCGGGCGAGGGTGAGTAAATAACGGAGGCCTTTCTTGCTGGCCACACCTTATTTATATATAGAACATAAAATAATAATAGATAATACTTTAACGACATGACAAATTTAGTATTGCAAGCAGCTGCCGGTGGTAGCAGCATGACTTTTTTTCTCATCATGATGGTAGCTATCTTCGCTATCATGTGGTTCTTTATGATCCGTCCTCAGCAGAAGAAGCAGAAGGAAATCCGCAAGTTCCAGAATGCTTTGGCAGAGGGTACCAAGGTGGTTACAGACGGCGGTGTTTATGGCACTGTTAAGCGTGTTGACCTCGAGGCTAATACCGTTGATGTTGAGATAGCTCGTGGCGTGGTAATCACTGTAGCTAAGGGCTACGTGTTTGCTGATGCAGCTAGTCAGACACCTAATGCATAGTATCAAGAGCATATTAAAAGCTGTCAGAAACTTCCTGTTCAGTGGTCTGAATAAGGAGTTTCTGATTTCTTTGTTCTTTCTCGCTCTCAGCGGCATCTTCTGGCTGATGATGACGCTCAATGAGACTACCGAGAGAGAATTCAATATTCCTGTGCAGTTAACGGGCGTGCCCCGTAATGCGGTGATAACCGGCGAACTTCCTGATACCGTGCATATTACGGTGCGCGATAAGGGATTCACACTCGTTACCTATGCTTACGGAGGCAAGATTCATCCGCTCACATTCCGTTTTGCCAATTATGCCGACGAGGAAACGGGAACGGGACAGATTCCGATGGCTGATGTGCAGAAACAGGTGGCATCCCAGCTCTATGGCTCTACCAAACTGATCTCCATCAAGCCGGCAAAATTCGATTTCTTCTTCACCTACGGCTCTTCCAAGCGGGTGCCTGTGGTGTTCAGAGGTAGGATTACAACCAGCAAGAGCTATTATCTGGCACATACCGAATTCCTGCCGTCTACGGTTACGGTTTATGCCAACAAGAAGCAGCTCGACCAGTTGGAATCGGTAGAAATCGAGCCGTTCAACATGCGCAACCTGCAGGATACCATTCATCGCAGCGTACCTATCAAGAAGATACGTGGCATGAAGATTGTGCCTCAGATGGTGCGTCTGGCGGTATATCCTGATGTGCTTACCGAAGAGTCGGTCGATGTGCCTGTTACGGCCATCAACATGCCTGATAACATGGTGCTCCGTACCTTCCCATCTAAAGTGGCGGTAAGATTCACCATCGGAGCCAGCCTCTTCAGAACCATTAAGCCGAGCCAGTTTAAGGTGGTAGTAGATTATAACGATCTGGCTAACAACCCTTCTGACAAGTGCAGACTCCAGTTGCGCAGCGTGCCGCGCTCGGTGAGCAAGGCGCATCTCGAACTGGAAACGGTAGATTATCTGCTGGAACAGCAATGATGATTAATAATTTATAATTTACAATTAATAATTCATCGTGATGAAGATTGCGATAACTGGGGGTATAGGTAGCGGAAAGAGCTATGTGTGCCGGATATTGGAGAAACAGGGCATCCGGGTTTACGACTGCGATGCTGAGGCTAAGCGGCTCATGCGTACCGATGCCCGCTTGCAGGCTGGCTTGAAGAAGCTGGTGGGCGAGCAGGTTTTCAGTGCAGAGGGCGTTTTGCAGAAGCCCGTGCTGGCTCAGTTTCTGCTGGCTGGCGAGGCTAACAAGCAGGCTGTCAACGATGTGGTTCATCCGGCTGTGGCGCGCGATTTCGAGCAGAGCAGCTATGAGTGGATGGAGAGTGCCATCCTCTTCGATAGCGGTTTCTACCGCCGTATCCACCTCGATTTCGTGGTCTGCGTAACGGCTCCCGTCCCGGTCCGCATCCAGCGCATCATGCAGCGCGATCATATCCCGGCAGAGAAGGCGCAGCAGTGGATAGATGCCGTCATGCCGCAGGAAGAACTTGCAGCCCGCTCCGATTTCGAAATCGTGAACGATGGCGAGCAGGATATCGATGCACAGGTAAGGAAATTATTAGATATCATTAATAATAAAGAATAATAGAAAAGACAATGGAAACAATCCTTTCAATTGCAGGCAAACCAGGCCTTTATAAATTGGTATCAAGAGGTAACAGAAACCTCATCGTAGAAACACTCGATGAGACTCACAAGCGTATCCCAGCTTTCGCTACAGACCGCGTAACAAGCCTTGGTGACATCGCTATGTATACAGACGCTGATGAGGTGCCACTCTGGGAAGTGCTCGACAGCGTAAGCAAGAAGGAAGAGGGCAAGCCTAGCACTTTCAACTACAAGAAGGCGCCTGTTGCTGAGCTCCACGCTTATTTTGCTGAGGTTCTTCCTAACTACGATCGCGACCGTGTTCACGACAGCGATATCAAGAAGCTCCTCCAGTGGTACAACATTCTTGCTAAGTACGGCATCACCGATTTCAAGGCTACTCTCGCTCCTACAGAGGGTGAGAACGTAGATGATCGTGCTGAGCAGGTTGCTGAGTAAAAAATAAATTGCAGTTGTATTATACTTAAGGGTGTTCATACTTCTAGAAATAGAATATGATACACCCTTTTTTTATTCCTCAATCTTTTTCAATTCCTTCTCAAATCTTCTGCGATACATTTCTCCCGCTATGGTCAGACCGAACGGGAAGGCTAACCAGATGCCCAGAATGCCCAAGCCGCAAGGGAACCCCAGGGTGTAGCCCAGTGGCAAGGAGATGACGAAATAGGCGATGAAGGCATAGAGCACCATCGGCTTTACACAGGCGATGCCACGCAGCGCATTGGCAAAGGTATACTGCAGTCCGTCGCCAAACTGATATACCATCAACAGGATAATCAGCGTAGCCACATACGCCTGCACCTCCACATTATCATTAAACCAGCCACCTATCTGATGGCGAAGCAGGAACACCGGCAAACCCATACACAGCGAGAACAGCAGGTTCAGCCGGAACCCGTCGTAGGCATTGCGGCGAACTGCCCCGTAGTCCTTCTGTCCCATAAAATGACTCACGCGGATAGCCAGTGCTGCCGCCATGCCCGAAAGCACGAGATAGAAGAGCTGCGAGAGGGTAATCATCACTTGATGAGCCGCCAGCGGAATGGTTCCCAGCCAGCCCACCATCACACAGCTCAGCGTGAAGGCAGCCGACTCCATGCCCAGCTGCAGCGCCACAGGCCAGCCCAACCGGTTCATCTCCCTGAAGTCAGCCCTGGTCAGAGAACTGTGCAGAATATCGCGTCTGTATTCCCCGAAATTCTTGCCCGTCATCAGCATGCCCACCATCGCCAGCGCCATCAGAATACGGCTCACCAGCGTCGAAATACCGGCTCCCAGCAAACCCAGTTCCGGGAATCCCGCCACACCGTAAATCAGTACCCAGTTGCCCAGGATATTGATTACGTTGCCGCCAATCATCGCCCACATCGCCACCTTGGTCTGTCCGAGTCCGTCAAGAAATTGCTTCATCGTGAAGAAGATGCCCATGAAGAGCACCGAGGCGAGGTTTACCAGAAAGTAAGGGCGGATGAGCGAGAGCAGCTCTTCAGGCTGTCCGATGCGCCCCAGATTCAGGTAGAGCACAATGAGGGCGAGGGTGAAGATGATGCCCGTCAGCATGTTGGCACAGAAGGCATTGCGCACTTTCTGTCCGATGCAGTCGGTCCGTTCCTCGCCGTAGAGCCGTCCGATGATAGGAGTGAGTCCGTAGGTGAATCCCATATAGGATACGAAAACGAGACCGAAGATATTGTTCACCAGTCCGGCAGCCGCCAGTTCGGGTGTACTGTGATGGCCTATCATCAGCGTATCAGCAAATCCCAGGATGATGGTACCCAGCTGTCCTATGATGATAGGAATGCCGATAGCCAGCAGTTCCCGGTAGTGATGTTTCTTGTTCGTCGTTATTGATGTCGTATGATTATTCATATTTGCTTTTAATTACTAATCTATTTCCTTTATTCTGCTTAAGAGCATGCAAAGTTACGGCTTTATTCACTAATTACCAAATTTTTCTCCCCTTTTTTTTAGAGGACCAGCGATGGAATCGCTGGGAACGGGGCGCAACGGGGCAGGAATAGGCAGAAAGGGGCAGGAATAGGCTTTCCCCCTTCCTGCCCCCGTCCCCAGCGATTCCATCGCTGGTCCCCCTAAAAAAGGTAAAAAGAGCCCTAGCTAGCTTACCCCCGCTAGGCTCCTTTTACCTTTTTACCCTTTTACCTTTAATAGATGTATGAACTTCCTTCCTCTTTCTGTCCATACGAGGTAGGTGTGGGTGTAGGCGGTGCCCAGCTTCTCCTGTGCCCCATCGCTGTGAGGGTCGGGGTGGGTAGAGTAGCGGGTGCGGCTCTTCGCCAGGCCCATGTGGGCATAATCAGCATAGAGCAGATACTGGCCGCTCTGGTAGTACTGGATATGAAGGGCACAGAGCTGGCGGTTCAACTCCTGTGCCGTGATACCCAGCTCCTTCGCTATCTGCGTGGTGGTATAGCAGGAAACAGAGTTGAGAACATTGTCGGTGTAGAGCGCCTTCGGCAGAAGATGATCCACCTGATTCTCCAACTGGATGATATTCTCACCGTTCTTTGCGATGCAAACCACCTGTTCGTCTACCACACCGTTCAGCCGACGAATCTCCGTATCCTGTTCTCCGATGAGTTTCTTCTGCTGATCAATCTGCACTTGCTGGTTTTTCAGCAGATTCTCCTTCTCCTTGAGTGTAGCTCTGAGAATCTCTTCAGCATGCCGAATCGTCTCCTCATCACTCTCGCCCTGCTTTACCGGAATATAACCGCCCGTCTTGCGAATCTGCGGCAGCACCTCGGAAGTAACCCAGTTTTTGAACTTCACCGCCGTTGGAAGCTTGGAGCCGAGAACCAAAGCATAGAATCCGCTCTCGTTGACGAAAATCATCTTAGACCAGCGCTTTGCCTCGCTTCCATCCTTCTTGATGCCAGTCACTACCCATGCGCTGTGTTTCACAGCGTCATGTGGGTTAACTAGTTGAGCTACAGCGCATCTCGCTCTTTTGTATCCCAGCACATCACAGACATCTCTTGCGCAGAACAAAGGCTCCCCGTTTTCATCGGTCTGAGTAAGAATCTTACCGAATTCAGGGTTTTCAAACACGACAGCATTACCCGCTGTCTTTTCATTCTTCATCTCTTCTTTTTTTGTTTTATAATTTTGTTCCATGATATAAAAATGTTAAATTGAATGTTGAGTGTTGAATGTTGAATTATTAGTGTTGAGTGTTGAATGTTGAATGTTGATTTTTTGCCTAACGGACTCAAGGGCGCTAGCCTAATTCAACATTCAACACTCAGCATTCAACATTACAAAATCGTTCCCCAAATGCTCTCCTCCCTGTCTCTCGCTGCGGTGATGGCATTGATGAGGCGGTGGAGCCAGATACGGGAGTTCACAACCATGCCTTTTACACGGTTCTCACCCACCAGGATGCAGCCCTGCGTATCATCGGGATAATTGCCGGCATGGATGCGGATGCCCTCAAAATTAGGGACACCCAACAGCAGCGGCAACCACATCTGAAACCTCGGCGACTTGCTGATCACCACCGGATAAGTACCCTCAGGTATCGCCGTCGTGCCCTTCATCTTCTGCGCCTTCTTGCCCGATACACGCCCCAACCGCACATTCTCCTCGGCAGGACTCAGCTCCACACCCAGAAGGTTGCGCCAGCACGGCTCCAGCGTATCACAGAAATACGAGTCCGCATTCAGCTTCTCCGCAGGCACCTCGCACACCGTCTTCAGCCCCCTGCACTTGTTCACACTCTCAATCGTGCGCTTCTTCACATCCTCATCCTTCAGGATGTAAAGGCGACCTATCGTGTAGGTCTTCTTCTTCGCTATACGTTTTAAAACTATCTGCATAAGTAAAAATAAATTTAAGATTCAATAACCATACCGTCGTGGCGGTACTTCAGCTTCTCAAAACTGTCACAACTGTCACAACTGTCACGCTTGCCCGTATACTGATACGCCCGCCTGATGTAATTCCGGTGCAGCCACTGCCTGATCATCATATCGGTACCCTTCGCATCCAGTCCATGCTCCAACCGGATGGCAAGCAACTGCGCAGCCGTAAAGTTATCGGGCAGAATCTGTAAAAGATTCTGAGGCCCACGCTTCGAACTCCTCTGCGCCGTAAAGTTCTCCTTCGCAATCATGTCGCCGAAGAACCGCATCTTGCAGTACAGGTCATACTGCTCGCTCCAGCGGATAAACTCGTCAATCTCCGGCTCCCACTTGCAACCATTGGCTACATACAGCACGCACGCCTTCAGGTAAGCGATGACGTTGGCACGGAACGAGAGATTCTCAAACGTCCTGTCCTGCGACAGCCGGGCAAACTCAGCATTCTCATCCTTCAGTTTGAGGGCAAGCTGAAACGCCTCCTTACACTCAATCAGACCCGTTACTTTGTTCAGATTTTCGATGTAAGGCCGTAGCGCCTCACGGTACGATTCATCATAAGTTCCGTAAACAGGCATATCTTCGCCGATTTCCCTTTCGGGGATGGTACAGAAGTTGATACGGCTGATAGGACCATCGGTAAGAACCTTAGAGAAGTAACGCTGACCCTTCTGGATGGTGGTAGATGCATTCCAGTTGAACCGGATGGTAACACGCTCCGTAACACTCATCGTTCCTACGCGAGTTTGTCCATATTTATTACCCGGGTCGGCTGCCAGACACATGATACGGAACTGCTGGCTTCCGCTGCCCTTGAGCGCATCAAACTGGTCTAGCTCATTGAGCGAAGTATAGAGGAAATGTTCCTGCGCTTCGGCCGTTCTCATCACGAAAGCCGGGTTTGTCATATCCGCATCAATCTCCTGGATAATCAGGTTTTCAGGTCTCTTGCGCTTATCCTTGTTGGCACCCTTGCGCAGCATCTCATCCTTCCACGCCTTTTCGCGCTTCAGGTTTTCAGCATCCCTCAGCCTGATATCCTCCATAATGAAATCGATAGGCCTGTTCACGCTGCTCTTACCCGCTCCGGTACCCGCAAGCAGCAGCGTCATCAGTCTCGCCTCGTGCTCCACGTTGTCAATATACCGGAACCTCGTCTTCCAGAGATGCGTAGCCAGCGGCGGGAAGATAGCGTGCGCCACAGCCGGCTTATAAATTTCCGGCGTCCTCGATATCAGCAGCTCTACCAGCTTTGGCAGTTTCTTCGGCATCTCCGGCGGGTCAGGATAATCCTCATCAGCCCTATTACCTGTTAACTGTAAACTATTAACTTGTTGATTAGCCTTCTGCTCCGCCATCGCATTCACCCTCATCACTTCCCTCGACATTGGCTTCGTATTGTCAGCATATTTCGCATAGAAGTCATGAATCAGCTGATGGCAGTCGTTCTCCTGATAGTAGCTCGGCATTTTCACCCTCACCACCTTCATCAGTTCCTCTTCCTCCATCACCCTCGAAGCACCGGCGCTCATGATAGCCAGCAGCGAAGAGTGTCTCGACCCCACGGTATCAATCTCCATACCCCCGAGTCCGGCAGCCTGCGTAAAGAGGTCAAACGCAATCAGATTCTTCTCCCTGGCTCCCAGTCCGCCAGCATCCTGATTGCCTCCAGAATCCCCGATATGAGGAGCATCAGCACCATGGCTATCACCAGATTGGGCAGGCTGAACAGCAGAGCCAGCAGAAACAGCAGGATTGCCGTCGTTGCCCGATAGTCTATTATTTTCATTATTCTTACCATTGTCATTAACTTTTAACTGTAAACTATTAACTTTCCCTCTTCCGTCCACGGTCAGTCCGCGGTCCAGATACGCCTGCCTTCGCATCAGAATCTCCTTCTCGCTCAGTACGGCGCACCACATCTTCGACCTGTAGATTTCCGAGTCCTTATCCGTGAGATAAATCATTCTCTCGGGTGTGATGCAGCTCTCGTCATACGGCACCCCCAGCGCCTCGCAATACGCCTTCTGCGTCTCCTCGATGGTCATTCCCACCGGCAGTCTGATACCGATGTGCAGCTTCTTCCGGGCACTGTAGCAGAGGTGCAGCAGCGAGCCGTTCCAGATGCTGTCAGAGCAGTTCAGCTCCCTTGCCTTCTCGATAGCCTTGTCTACATACTCCCTGTCATCCACGTCGATGATAGTCTGGAACATGAAGCTCTCAGGCTGGGCATTCTCCTGTCTGCGCACATTGTTCTTGAAAATGCCGTAGTGGGGACAGAAGAAAGGCAGTTCGTTCTTCAGCCTGTCCTGCGCCTTCTTCACCGCCTTCTCGTCGTTGGCATTCACCTTCGGGATAGGCAGTTCGCCCCTGATCTGCTGAATCATCTTCCTGATTTCCGGCGATGCAATCACCTTGTCATACACCGCCATACTGTTTGAAAACACCTTCCCCTTATTGCCCTTGCGATAAGGGTTCAGTGCAATTACATGTTGTGTTTCTGTCATGTTATTTCGTTAATAAAAGATTGGTTTGTGGGGTAATCCCCTCTTCCGTTTTCACCACTCTCAGCCGTCTGTAAGGAGGAGGACTGAACACATACGCTTTCACTTCCATCATTTTAAATAATTTAGAAGATTGGGGGCTCCCACCACGGTTGATGTGCAGATACACAAAAGCCCCCGAAACTCAGACCGCATTGGTTCTGAATTCCGGGGGCAAAGGTAAGGCAAATTTCTCGCTTCTACCTAGTACGTACTATGTACGCGTACTAGTACTACCTGCCAGATTAGCCTCTGATAGCAGGCATCACTTTTTCGAGGAAGGGAATCGTTTTCTTCTGTTCCATTCCTCGGTTGTAGGCGGCTCTCATCGAGTTCGGATTAGGACCCCAATAATTGCCGAATACGCTCCATATATTATCGATTTTCAACTCTGTACCTATCTGGTTGGCAAGGATGGCAGCTTCGGATGATGACAGTCCTGATGGCATGAAATTTTCGGTTACCAAGCCTATCTCTATCAGGTTGTTCTTTATCCTCTGAGCCTTTTCCGTTTTCAGCTCTTCCGGCATCTCAGCATTTCTGCATGAGTTTTGCTCACAGGCATTGCTGCCATAATAATTCTCCACATGCTCGAAGTACGAGCTACCAGCGTTCATGATGATCATTCTTTGTCCAGACATTTCTCATCCTCCTTTCCCTGATAGTTGTTCATGTGTTCGATATATTGTCCACCATTCATCTGTATGGTATTGTTGATAACGATGGTAAAGTGCTTTATTACGAAGCGAATAAATTTCCTATAAAAAAAAAGTTTCATCTTCTTTTATTGTTTTTAGGTTGATTGACTGTTTCTGCCTCATTTTAGTAGAGGACGTGTGTTTGCGCTAACGTTTTTAGCGTAAGCCGCTGGAGAACTGCCGAGCGCCTACTATCGTAAGGTGTGGGGGCGGGTAAGGTTATGTTTGCATTCTTTTTGTTGATTATTTAATGTTAATACTAGGCTTCTGATGTTAGCATCTTGACCGGTTATTTCTTATTTAATGATTAAAATTCATCGTTTTGTCCGATTAGTTCCAAGAAGCTGATTGCTATAATACCGAAAGTCTTCTTGTATTTTTCCATGGCTTCCGTGCATTTCATTCTCTTTTTATTCAACACATCAATCTTTTTCCTTTTCAGACTTAACTTCATTTTATCATCTTCCTGGAGATTTTTCAGTTCCTTGTCACATGTTTCCTTAAGTCCATTGAGGAAACTTGCTATGATTCCCATCGTCCTAGCCATCGTTTTAACAGTTATGGTTTGATCCTTTTCACATATCCGTTTAAATGTAGTGTGATCGAAACTGAAAATCTTTTCAACGCTAGTGGGACCCATCAATTTGTCACGACACAACTCGCTTAAGAAGTCTCCTAAGCTTTCTAGGCACCTTTTCTTAACACGGTCTAGGTCCTTTTGGGTTATGTTCATCTTTTTTGGCATAGCGTTAAAATTTGCTGCAAAGGTTATAAAAAAAAGTCATATAACCAAATAGGAAGTGAGTGTTATAAGACTCACGGATTTTAACGAAATTTGTGCGTTCGTGGTATGTTTGACCGATGGAAAAAGGCTAAATGATGCAAGAAAAGAGATTTTGTTCAAATTCTGTCTGCAGCAGCACGTATGCGGTTTGAAACCTCGCATAGTGCTCCACGGAGCATATTCTTCTCTTCTTCGGTGAAACTTCCCACTCCACCATTTCCATCGATGCCGTCGAGTTTGTGATAAAGCCATGATGCTGACAACATTTGGGCACAAAAAGCCCCCGATGCGTCACGCACCAGGGGCTTAAAGAGTTCATTTAATTACTTTATGAAAACACAACCATCAAAAGACGGCTGCTTGTAAATCCGCTTTAATATTGTCCATACAGGCGTTGAGTCGTTGGTATGTTTTCTCTCCAGCGGTCTTGACTCCACTTACATACTGGCGCATGAGCGATGGGTTGATGCCTGCACGTCTGGCAATCTCGGTAGCGTTGAGAAAGGAGAACTCCTTGAAGAAAGCTTGCACGTCGTACTTATATGTAAACGTCAAGTCTTGCAAGGCCTTGTTGTTAGGGTCATCATCCCTACATTCCTGAAGAGCCTTCATGAAGTCGGCCTTGGCTTCCTCAGCGGTCGCACCATCGCCATCTATGACACCATAATTACCCAATGGCTCATCATTGTAACAAGAGTACCCGCCATTACCATATTCTAAAATCAGCACTACATTCTTTGCCATATATCTTATTTGTTTAAAATTCCCATAAAAAGAGTTCTCCACATGTCCATCACGCAACACGCTCAATTGCAAGGTTAAGGGCAGTTGCCCGGACTATTGTCCGAGCAACGTCTTTTTAATGCGTCTAAGCAACCCTGTCTTAACCTCATGGCTACCATGTCTTGGAATTCTGATTTTCATCCCATTCTTGGGATTGAACCATTCATCGTGCTCGGCACCATGTCGAGTGATAAAGCATCCCGCTTTAGTCAACTCATTGTACAATTGATTGTGTTTCATTGTTGTAATTAAACATGTAAAAGAACTCTTTGTCTGAATGACACTGCAAAGGTAGCTAAAAAGCTACAAAATACCAAATATTTAGGTAGCTTTTTCGCTACGTTAACTAAACTTTAACATTTGGGGGCAAAAAACATCTATCGCGTCAGAGAAGAAAGCGATAATCGAGTACTTTGGGTTATGGCTTGACAACGTAAAACCCGATGTCAGCGTCACGGTTCATGTCATTTTATGACCACGTGACTATCACTCCTTAAACAAGTATCGCCAACCACGTGAAAAGCGATACCTGTAACCACGCTAATGAAGCGGTATCATTTGTAATTACTCCTTTATATTCATATTTTTACCCCTTCCTTTTCCACGTTCCTGACGAAGGGTGTGTTCCTATACTTTTCCCATTCCTGGGCGGTATACATCACGGGGGTGATTTCCTCGCCCAGTTCCCATCCGAGTTCGGTCAGTGGGTAGGTGATGTTGTCATAATCGTCAGCCATGAGCATTTGCGGATAGCCGTCAATATATGTTCCTTTACATTCATAATTTATAAATGTATCCTCCGTTATTTGAATATTTTTCGGGCATCAGGAAGTTCGGCTCCTGAAGCTTCTGCCGCACGGAGTTCTTTAAAAGCCTGTGTCAGGCTTTCCTTCACCACCAATCTCTGTCTTATTGCTTCTGCATCTACATCTGTTAATGTTGCCATAATATTCTCCTTTAATTAAATATCTCCCACAAAATTACACTTTTTCTCTGAAAGCGCCAAATTATATCTGATAAATATACGCAAAAAGAGCTTTTTTTAAAGTAAGGCCATTCCCCTCACACATCCCTGCTATTCCCCTCACGCCCTGAAGGGGCAGAAGCTCCTAGCCCAGGGCATTCGCCCTGGGTATTCATGTCCGCACGCCTGGCGCCCTGTAGGGGCAAAAGCTTTATATGGCGCCCCGAATATGATAAATAAGCCGAAAAAATAGGAGAAAAGATGATGTAAATGGATTCTTTTTTGTACTTTTGCACGCTAGAAGAAATAAAGTCAAATAAAGAAGATAATATGGCTGGATTATACGAACAAATCATAAACCAACTCTTCAAGGCAAAACTTGAAAAATATGATAGAAAAATATATCATATAGGAATGAAAGAAATTGGTCGCGATGAGGCGATTCAATATCTTTCACGTTATCTTTATGCCTTGATTCAGAGTACGATTGATGATGTGGCTCAGCAGGAGAATGGAGTAGAAAAGTGCATTCAGTTTGCCAATGACGTGATAAAGGAGTTGGGCGAAAAGTTTGCCATCGAGAACTACGAGGATGATTTGGTAGATGCCAGCAACTCTATCCTGACAAGTGTCATTGATAAGACGAAGTGCGATTATCCTGATTTACAGAAGTATATACAGCGAATCACCCCTCTTACTTCGCTTACTAAAAGTAGTCTTTTTACTGGGGCAAAGAACTCTGTAAATATGATTAGCGAACTGAAGAAAGAAATCCTGTCTGCCGACAAGATTTATATCGTGGTTTCCTTTATACGTTTGTCCGGCTTGAATATGATGCTGCCCGAATTACAGGAGTTTGTGGCACGTGGCGGATGTTTGAGAGTGATAACCACTACCTACATGCAGATTACGGAATATAAGGCTGTAGAGAAGCTTTCCAAACTGGCTCATACCGAAATCAAGATATCTTATCATAGTGATTTAGACCGCCTTCACGCCAAGGCGTATGTATTTATGCGCGATAGCGGCTTCCATACGGCATATATTGGCTCTTCCAATATTTCTCATGCAGCATTGACCGAAGGCTTGGAGTGGAATGTGAAGGTAACTCAGATGGAATTGCCGCATATTTTCGCTACCGTGAAGAATACATTTGATACCTATTGGGAACAAGATGTATTCGAAACTTTCAATCTGAATCGGGATATCGAGCGCTTGAAGAAAGCGCTCGATAAGAACGCTCAGACTTCTGAAGGAATAGATTATTCGGTGCTCGATTTGATGCAAGCCAAAGAATATCAGAACGACATCCTTGACAGGCTGGAGAAGGAACGCCGTTACCATAACAACTGGCGAAACCTGGTAGTTGCTGCCACCGGTACCGGTAAAACGGTTATTGCCGCTTTCGACTATAAGCGTTTTAAAGAGCAGCATACAAAGGCTAATTTCCTTTTTGTGGTGCATCGTGAAGAGATTATCAAACAGGCTTGTGCTACCTATCGTGCGGTATTGGGAGATCCGAATTTTGGTGATATGTGGTATGGTGGACATGAAGCCTCTTCGTATTCGCATCTCTTTGCATCAAAGGATTTGCTGAATAACAGATTGGACAAGCTCCAGCTGCCAGATGATTATTATGACTATATCGTGTTTGATGAAGCTCATCATATCGTGGCAGATACCTATCAGAAGATTTTGCATAAGTTTAAGCCGAAGGTACTTTTGGGTCTTACCGCCACGCCTGAGCGAATGGATAACAACGATATTACCCAATACTTCAATCATCAGATTTCGGCAGAAATACGTTTGGATACTGCTCTGAATAATCGCCTGCTGTCTCCATTCCATTATTTCGGCATCACCGATTCTGTAGATTTGTCTGAGGTGAAATGGGAGCGAGGCAGATTCGTGGCTTCTGAGCTCTCCAAAATATATACCAACAACGATTTACGAACCAATATTATCTTCAAAACCTTAGAGAAATATTTGCCTAACTATAACGATGTTAGGGCTTTATGCTTCTGTGTAGACCAGCAGCATGCTAACTACATGAATGCCAAGTTTACCTTGGCTGGTTTGAAGTCTGCTGTTCTGACGAGCGAGAATTCCAAGTATAGAAATATCGAGATAAAACGTTTGGCAGAGAAGAAGATTAACTATCTTTTTGTAGTAGATATGTTTAACGAGGGTATCGATATTCCTGCGATAGATACAGTACTCTTCCTTCGTCCGACAGAGAGTTTGACCATCTTCCTGCAGCAGTTTGGTCGTGGTCTGAGAAAAGCCAAAGACAAGAAGTATCTTACGGTCTTGGATTTCGTAGGTCATTCTCGTGCCGAGTTCAATTATATGGACCGGTTCCGTGCGTTGATGGGACGAACATCCATGAGCGTGAAAGAAGAGGTGGAAAAGGATTTTCCTCATCTTCCTTTGGGCTGTACCATCCAGTTAGAGCCAAAGGCAAAGGAGTATATCATTCAGAATATCAATGGCTATATTAATAGTTTCAAGAAGTCGAGAATCATTCAGACCATCAAGCAGTTTGAGCAGAAATTCAGCGAACCATTATCGCTTGCTTCTTTCCTCAGACTCACTCATGTGCCGCTGGAAAAGCTCTATAATGGCAATACCTGGAATGGCTTGTGCCGTCTGGCTGGAGTAACTGCCAGGGAGTCCGAACTTAATGTAGAATTATCTCGTGCCGTGAGCAAGAAATGGTTCTCTACCGATTCGTATTCTTACTTCAGTTTTATCCATGATCTGGCTGCTCGCCGTTTTAAGGTGAGCGAGGGATTGCTGACACCAAGGGAGCAGAAGATGGCGTTGATGTTATATTATGATTTGTATATCTCTGCTGGTGAATATGATAGCTTGCAGCTGATGTTCAATAGGTTAAGCGAGGATGAGCTTTTTGCGGATGAGGTATGTCAGCTGACAGAGATATTGATGTCTCGCTGCAACGCATTGGAGCAGGATGATAATTCTGCTTTCAGAGATTCGTTCCCATTGAAACTTCACGGAGTGTATACCAAAGCGCAGATACAGGTAGCCATCGAGACTTCAACTTTGCAGAAAATGTCACCAAGCCGAGAGGGTTGCGAACGTAATACGCTGAATGGAATCCCTATGGAAGCGATGTTTGTAGATGTCATCAAGGATAGAGAAGAGGGCTCGAATACTAACTATAAGGACTTTGCCCAGACCGCTGTTAAGTTTCACTGGGAAACTCAAAACTCAGTCAGACAGGAATCGCCTACCGGTCAAAGTTATATAAAGGGTTCGCGAGAAATGCTGCTGTTTGTAAGAAAGCAGAGAAATGCTGCTGAAAACAAGTATCGTACCCTTGGATATGTTTATCTTGGCAAGGTTACTCTTGATAGTTTTGAGGGCAATAAGCCGATGCAGATTGTTTGGAATCTGAAGACTCCAATGCCTGGTTCTGTATACGAATATGCAGCAACTTTGGCAAATGTATAGTTTTAAATAGGAGAATAGAAAATGAAACATTATAATGTGGTTGCAGCCGTGGTTTGTCATGATGGCAAGTATCTCTGCATGCAGAAAGGCAAGACAAAGTTTGAGTATACCAGCTATAAATGGGAGTTTCCTGGTGGCAAGATTGAGCCTGGTGAAACTCCTCAACAGGCGTTGGCTCGTGAGCTGATGGAGGAAATGGAGTATCCTGTAGAAGTAGGAGAGGAGTTGGTGACCGTGAATCACGAATATCCCGATTTCTCGATAACCATGACTGCCTTTCTGTGTACCCCAAAAGGCGATGCTAATGGTTTCAGGAGGCGTGAGCACGCTGATAGCAAGTGGTGTAGCCAAGAAGAACTGAAAGGGCTCGACTGGGCTGCAGCGGATATTGATGTTGTGGAAGGTATCTTATAATACGCTAGTCAATCTTGCTGTTAGTTGATAAGGCAAATCCCTCTATATAGAATTTCTCCTTAACATCGTTTATGATAGCTTCTTTCTGCTCCTCGTTGGAGTCTTCTTTCTCGAACGCAAGTATCAGATAATCATTGGATTTCGTTGGCGAGAATATCTTGCCGATAAGCTTTCTGAAATTCCGGCTGACGAATTCTTCTACTTGCGTATCTTCTTTCGGCGTGAGGCGATAGAAGTCGTATCTTTCGTCTAGCATCTTCTGGATTTCATCACGGAACATCTTGCGAACCCGGTTTTTCCAGGCGAATTTCTGGTGCTCGTTATGACGGGCATACAGAGATACTACATAGAGGAAGTTGACATCGTAGTGGAAGACGAGAAGGGTGTCGCGGTCGAACA